>Ga0302227_10000384_pt1 | contig 40900 bp, 32 predicted proteins | sample II_Palsa_N1_1_FD_193525 | JGI IMG/M metagenome (GOLD analysis project Ga0302227, IMG submission 193525) | Peat permafrost microbial communities from Stordalen Mire near Abisko, Sweden - II_Palsa_N1_1 | ecosystem: Environmental > Terrestrial > Soil > Palsa > Peat permafrost | place: Sweden... | reverse complement strand
AAGCAGATCAGCGGCCGCGGCCATAAGAAACAGCTGGTCAAATCGTCATTTTGGCGCAGCCATGCCGAAGTTTCTGCACGGCATATGGACGGCCGTTTCAGCCTCAATAGATCAGAGCATCCCTAGGTAACGCATGGCGTGACCTGGGCGTTCGGCAACCGCGCGGGGACGCGCATCAAGATGTTGCGTTGCCACGCGCAGCGCATATGGCTGACAGCGCACTGATTGCAGGACGGCCGTTTCATTTGGTCGTCCGTCGGCGTGGCCACATGATCGCTCAACCCCAGCGGTTTGCCCGGCTGTGCGCCGGGGTGGACTACCACGATTGAGCCCGTAAACAGAGCTTGCAACGCGCGCGTCAGGTACGCTTGAGGCCCATGGCCAGCGCTCGCACGCTACATTGAAAATGGCGCTTATCCGATTAACAACTGCCCTATCGAGAACGCCATTCGACCGATCGCGCTGGGAGGCGAGAAGTGGCTGGTCGCCTGCCGCAAAACTACCGGCAAGCGCGCCGAGGCGATGAATATCCTGCTCGCCGCAGCCAAGGCCATCGACCACGAACCGCCGGCGTGACTGACCGACGTGCTGACATATCCACCCTCCATGCCCGATCGCACGGAACGTTGCCGTCTTGTGGCTGGCAGCCCATCGCTTAGATCAAATAACGCGGCACTACGAGATGTCGTTGCCGACTGCTTACTAGTCTTTCGCTAAAGCATTCACCTACGGACACAAGCGGTGCCCGCTCAGGACAGATCTGAGGTTACCCCATACCCAACGTTGCCTCACCCATGCATTCTTTTGTCGCTGGCGAACCAATTCTGGCCATACCACTCAGTCAAGGTAGCGCGGCGTGAAGAAACACTATCCCTTCGTGTAGAAGCCTCATTTTTTTGACTACGCAGATCTACAGGAATGACGGCAAAGAGCCGCCAAGTAGGCGGAAATTATCATCGGAAGAAGGAGTTCGACAATGGAAATCAAAAGGAACGCTGAACTGCTAGTTGCCCTCTTGTTAAACAGCGAAGAAGTCAAGCTTGTAGCCGGTGGCTACGACCCAGGACACGCCCAGAACGGAGCGCCGTATAGTCAAAACGGTACTTGTCCCGGCGGCTATACGCAACTCGGTGGGGCTGGCGGCTATACGCAGAGCTGCCCCGTCTAACGCGGGGAAGGGGATCCACCGCAGTAAGCCCGCGGCAGCAACAGTTCGTTCAATGCTTGAACGAGCGAGTTTCCCAAAACGGCGCCAGAGCCATGCTCTGGCGCCATTTTTTTTATCTCGATTGCCACGGCCCGGAAGCTTTCCTTGGCATTTGCTCGGAGCGTGGACGCAGATCAGCTCCTGCGGCAAGGCCGCTTGCTATCATCACTAGCTTGATGACATTCACCCGGCGCTTCGCGTCGTTGCAAGGAATCGACCGCAACTCATGCTCAGTATCGAACAACGCATTGCCCAGGACATCGCCGCGAAGACCGACCAGGTGCGGGCGGCGGTTGATTTACTCGACGGCGGCGCCACCGTGCCGTTCATCGCACGCTACCGCAAGGAAGTCACCGGCGGCCTCGACGATACGCAGCTGCGGCTGCTGGAAGAGCGCCTGCGTTATCTGCGCGAACTGGAGGAACGCCGCGCGGCGATCCTCGCCAGCGTCGAGGAACAGGGCAAGCTCAGCGATGCGCTGAAGAACGAACTGCTCAATGCCGACACCAAGGCGCGGCTGGAGGATCTGTACCTGCCGTACAAGCCCAAGCGCCGCACCAAGGCACAGATTGCCCGCGAGGCTGGCCTGGAGCCGCTCGCGCTCGGCCTGCGCGAGGACCCGACGCAATCGCCGGAAGCGTTCGCCGAATCGTTTGTCGATGCTGGAAAAGGCATCGCCGACGTTCGCGCCGCACTCGACGGTGCCCGCGCGATCCTGATGGAGTCGATCGCCGAAGATGCCCATCTGGTCGGTGAACTGCGCGACTGGCTGTGGGCGCAGGGTCAGATCCGCGCGAAACTGGTTGAGGGCAAGGAAAACGAAGGCGCAAAATTCCGCGACTACTTCGATCACATCGAGCCGATCAGCAAGATCCCCTCACACCGTCTGCTTGCACTGATGCGCGCGCGCAACGAAGGCATCCTCGAACTGGAACTCAGCCCCGCTTCCGATAGCGAGCAGGGACATGTGGAAGGCGAAGGGCGTGTCGCCGCACATGCGAACATCCACAACCGCGGCCGCGCCGCCGATGCGTGGCTGCGCGAAACGGTGCGACTGACCTGGCGCGTGAAACTGCATCTGCATCTCACACTCGACTTGTTCGGCCGCGTTCGCGAAGGCGCCGAGGACGAGGCGATCCGCGTGTTCGGCGACAATCTGAAGGACCTGATGCTGGCCGCCCCGGCGGGCGCGCGTACCGTCATGGGCCTGGACCCGGGCATACGTACCGGCGTCAAGGTTGCGGTGGTCGACGCGACCGGCAAACTGCTCGCCACCGATGTCATCTATCCGCACGAGCCACGCAAGCAATGGCGCGAATCGCTGGTGCAACTGGCGAAGCTGTGCACCCAGCACCACGTCGACCTGATCGCGATCGGCAATGGCACCGCCTCCCGCGAGACCGACAAGCTGTCTGGCGAACTGATCAAGCTCCTGTCTGACAAAGGCGTGGGCGAGACGAAGCTCGCCAAGGTCGTGGTCAGCGAAGCTGGCGCCTCGGTGTACTCCGCGTCGGAAATAGCGGCGAAGGAATTCCCCGATGTCGACGTGAGCTTGCGTGGCGCGGTCTCCATCGCGCGGCGCTTGCAGGATCCACTGGCCGAACTGGTGAAGATCGAGCCGAAGGCGATCGGCGTGGGTCAGTACCAGCACGATGTGAATCAGGTGAAGCTGGCACGGGCGCTGGATGCGCGCGTGGAGGACTGTGTCAACGCCGTCGGCGTGGATGTGAACACCGCTTCAGCCGCCCTGCTCTCGCGCGTCGCCGGCCTGTCCGCATCGGTGGCCGAGAACGTAGTGAAGCATCGCGACGCGAACGGCCCGTTTGCGAACCGCAAGGCGCTGCTCAAGGTCCCGCGTCTCGGCGACAAGGCATTTGAGCAATGCGCCGGCTTTCTGCGCGTAGCCAGCGGCGACAACCCGCTGGACGCGAGCTCCGTGCATCCGGAAGCCTACCCGGTGGTCGAGCGGATCATCGCCCAGTGCGGCCGCGAAGTACGCAACATCATCGGCGACGCGAGCTTCCTGCGCGCACTCAAGCCCGAGCAATTCACCGACGAGCGCTTCGGTGTGCCGACCGTGCGGGACATCCTGAAAGAGCTGGAGAAGCCCGGCCGTGATCCACGCCCGGAGTTCGTCGCGCCGAGCTTCGCCGAAGGCGTGGAAGACGTGAAGGACCTCAAGCCCGGCATGATCCTCGAAGGTCGTGTCACCAATGTCGCTGCGTTCGGCGCGTTCGTCGACATCGGCGTGCATCAGGATGGACTGGTGCACGTCTCCTCGCTGTCGCATACCTTCGTGAAGGACCCGCGTGACGCGGTGAAGGCCGGCGACATCGTCAAGGTCAAGGTGATGGAGATCGATCTGCCGCGCCAGCGCATCGGCCTCAGCATGCGGCTGGACGATGAGCCGGGACAGCCCCGCGCCGGCCGGCCGGCCGACGCCAAGTCCGCTGGCCCGCGCGACGGTCGCAACGGCGGGCGCCCGGGCGGCGGCGTGCCGAAGCCCGCGCCCGCACCGGCAAACAGCGCATTTGCCGACGCATTGGCTCGTGCCAGCAAACGTTGACGAAGCGGCTGCATCGCACTGCGTTGCGATGCAGCATGCGCTTCCGTATGGGGTGCATTAACGTAACACCCAAATAACAAGACCATTCCGGTCTAGGGGAGTCCCACCCATGCTTCGCACCCGCCACCTCGCCAGCGCCATCGCTGCCACGTTGCTGTTCAGCAGTGCTGCTGTTGCCGCCGATTTCAGTCAGGTCGTCGTGTTTGGCGACAGCCTCAGCGACGACGGCAACATTTCGCTGGCCACCAACCCCAGCGTGCAGCCGCCGCTGCGCTTCACCACGAACCCTGGCCTGGTGGCGATTGAAGACATCGCCAATGGTCTGGGTCTCGGCAGTACGCTCAGCCCGTCGCTGCTGGGTGGCAGCGATTACGCCTGGGGTGGTGCCGGTATAAACACCAACTCCCCTGGCACGCCGTCTGCGGTGCCCACGATAACCACCCAGGTCAACACGTACCTGAGCGGCAACCCGACGATCAACAGCCATGCGCTGTATTCGATGTGGGGTGGCGCGAATGACATTTTCTATGCAGCTACCTCTGCCGGGGCCGCCGCTGTCGCGCAGCAGCTGATCGCGCAGACGATTGCTGCCCAGGTCACCCTTGCGGAAAGCCAGGGCCTGCCAGCCGCCGCGGTTCCCGCATTCATCGCACAAATCACCCCGCAAGTTACCGCGCAGGTCAATGCCGCAGTAGCCGCAGGAGCAGGCGTCGGCGGACTGGAGACTTCGGCCCAGGCACAAGCCAACGTAGCCGCTGCCGCGCAACAGGAAGTCAAGCTGATCGGTCAGCTGCAGGGCGCGGGCGTGAAGAACATCCTGGTGTTCAACCTGCCCAATATCGGCCTGACTCCGGATGGCACCGAGCAGGGTGCTGCCGCTGCAGCGTCGCTGACCGGCCTCAGCCTGATCTTCAACGGCGCGCTCAACAGCGGCCTGGGCCAACTGGGCAAAGGCATCATCCCGATCAACGCCTACAGCCTGCTGTCCGAAGTCATCGGCAATCCGGGCGCCTACGGTTTCACCAATGCCACCACGCCCGCTTGCGGCGTCGGCTCCAGTTCAGTGATGTGCGGACCGCAGGGTTCGGGGCTGCCGTATACCTATGCACCTGGCACAAACCTGACCTACGTGTTTGCCGACGGCGTGCATCCGACCACCGGCGCTGACATGCTGCTCACCCAGTACGTGCTGTCGGTGATCAAGGCGCCGGCACAGATTTCGCTGCTCGGCGAAACGGGATTGGCTGACGCCACCGCGCAGACCAAGAGCGTTCGCGACCAGATGCTGGCGGACAGCACCGGTGCCGACACCCGCGCGTTCGTTAACCTCACCTATGGCGATCAGCGTTTCGACTCCAGCAATGGTTCGCCGCAGACCGACGCTAATAATTTCAACTTGACGCTGGGCGTCGATGCCCATGCCACTGACAACGTGTCAGCCGGCGTCGCGCTCGGCATTGGCCAGAACAACGCCGACTTTGCCGGCGGTGGCGGCTACAGGTTGCAGGACATCAGCGGACTGGGCTACGTCACCTATCAGGCGGGCGGCGGCTACGTCGGTGGTTACGCGAACTTCGGCCAATCCGGCTATACGAATATCGAACGCGTCATCGATCTGGGCACGGCGACGCGCAGCGAGGGCGGCAAGACCGATGGCTCGCACCTGGGCGGCGGCTTGACCGGTGGCTGGTGGTTCAACTTCGACAACCTGCGCACCGGGCCGTTCGCGAACTTCGAATGGCAGACCATCAAGGTCGACGGCTATAACGAAAGCGGCAGCGACAGCACCGCGATGTGGTTCGGTCACTCGGAGCGCAACGCGTTGATCGCCACCGCGGGCTGGCGCGTGCAGGGCAACTGGCAGTTCCAGAACACCGTCATTTCGCCGTATGCCGAACTGGCCTGGAATCACGACAGCAAAGCTGACCCTGACTCAGTCACCGCCGGCCTGAACAGCATGAACGGCAGCTTCGACCTGACCGGCTTCACCCCCGACAAGAGCTGGGGCACTGCCGATGTGGGCCTGTCCGCCCAACTCAGTCCGAACGTGACCAGCTGGCTCGGCTACAGCGGCCGCTTCAACGACAACAGCCAGCAGTACGACAGCATCAACGTCGGCTTAAAAGTCCGCTTCTGATTTAACAACACGCAATAAAAAGTCCGTCGGCGCAAGCTCTTGGTATTTTCGTCAATCCAACACCAAGGCTGTTCCAGGTCTTCTAAAACCCCCTTCACGGGGGTTTTTTTTGATCCAGATTTGTCGGTTACGCCATTTTAAAATCAAGGCCATGCCGGGCCAGCCCCTGGGATCCGAGAACAAAGAGTGGGTGTAGCCCTTCGGCTAGCGAACGTCAGGCCAGAGGGGGGCGAGCTAGGTTCGACGGTCACTGCCCCTGCGCATTTCGAGACCTGCCTCTCATCAACTAAAGCTATAGTTGACAGCGCCGCGGATCACGCTAGTATCTACTACATCCATAGTAGATAGACGGTGTGCGATGAAGATCTCCCTTACTGATCGCGAAGCTGACGTCATGCAGGTGCTGTGGGATCAGGGCCCCTCTGTCGTCGCCCAGGTGCGCGAGCAATTGAGCGACGCGCTTGCGTACACCACCGTGCTTACCGTGCTGCGCACGCTGGAAGCGAAAGGCTACGTGGGCCATGACGAAGAAGGCCGGGGCCATCGCTATTTTGCCAGCGTGAAGCAGCAGGTTGCTCGCAAGAATGCCCTGCAGCACCTGACCACCAAACTGTTCAAGGGCTCTACTGAACTGCTGTTTTCGCACCTGGTGTCCGATCAGAAATTGAGTCCCGATCAGATCAAGCGCATGCGCCAATTGCTGGCCGATCGGTCCGACAAGGAGAAGCCGTGATGCTGGCGATGATCAGCTATGTGGTGATTGTCGGGGTATTGCTGAGCGCGGCGGCGCAGGTGGCCGAATACGCGGCAAAACAACGCGGGACATCGAGACGATGGATCTGGATGACGACCATCATCGCCTCCTTGCTGCTGCCCCTGATTATCCCCAACGTCACCATCCAGGTTCCGGACCTGATCAAGTCCGCGGATACTGGAAAATCGATCGTGTTGCGTGACATGACATCGGTGCAGGTGCCGATGGCGGTGTTTGATCTTGGCATGCCGAATACGAATGCACACTCTCGTCAGCTCGACGTCTTGTTTCATAGGATCTGGCTGGCGATCTCGCTGTTCGTGTTGGCGGGACTGGTACTCAGTGGTTGCCTGCTCTATTGGCGCAAGCGTCTTTGGGTGCAGGGAAGTTTCAGTGGCGCGTCGGTGCTGATTGCGCCGGATGTGGGACCCGCCGTCATCGGTTTGTTGCGCCCGCGCATCGTCATACCGACTTGGCTACTGCAGGAGCCGGCCGCGCGGCAGCGGTTCGTGCTCGCGCACGAGCAATCCCATCTCGATGCACGCGACCCGCAGATGCTCACCATCGCGCTGTGCCTGTTGGTCGTCATGCCCTGGAACCTGCCGTTATGGTGGCAATGCCACCGGCTTCGCCTTGCCATCGAGGTTGATTGCGATGCGCGCGTCCTACGCAGCAGCCGAGACGTAGCCGGGTACTGCGAAACGCTGATTCAAGTGGGCCAGAACCAATCCAGTTATATCGGTGCCGTGGCTGCCATGTCGGAGTCCGGATCATTTCTTGAGCAGAGGATCAAAATCATGTTGCTGAAACCAGGGAAGTGGGCGCGTCTGTCGGCGCTGGCCATGATCGGCGCGTCGGTGGGCATGGCGGCATTTGCCGCGCAGGTGACGCCGCCCGATTCCGCTGATGTATCGACGGAGCATGAGGTGAGCGTAAGCCCCGCCGTGCTCTCGAACTATGTGGGCTCATACAAGTTCGGCCCCTACTCGGTGATGACGGTGAGGCTGGACGGGGCGCAACTTTCCGGGCAGCTCAGCGGGCAGCAGTTCGTTCCTTACTATCCGAGCAGTAACACCGAGTTTTTTGCAAAGCTCGTCAAGGTGCATCTGAATTTCGTGATGAATGCGCAAGGCCAAGCCACGGCCATGGAGTTCTACCAGAATGGCCGTCACATCACCGCTCCACGCATCGACGCGGCTACGGCACAGGGTGTTCAGAACGCACTCGACGCGCGGGTAAGCGCCCAGCAGCCCTATCCTGACAGCAAGCAGGTTTTGCAGATCGTGCTGGCTCAGAATCCTGACGCACCGCGGTTAAGTCCGCAGCTGGCCAGCGCCATCCGCGAGCAGAAGCCGGCATCTGAGACCTTCCTCGGCAAGCTTGGCCCTGTGACATCGCAGGAGTTCATCGGGGTCACTCCCCAGGGATGGGACAAATATCTGGTTCGCCACGAAAATGGTACGGAGGAGGTGGCCTTTGTGCTCGACTCCGATGGCATCATCGTCGGCGCGTTCCGCCGCCCGTAAGCCGAAGAACCCGAGCTGGCCTCTTTGTGCCGCAGATCGATTTCTGGTCTGTAGCAGGAAACCAACGCTTTACCCGGTAAGTAATTCCGATATCAAAGGGGTCGCCGCAGCCGACCATGACGAAAAAAAACCCGCCGTAAAGGCGGGTTTTGACTTAGTGTCGGGCGTCCTGTGACAACACCATGATTCTAGCTTGCATCCATCCGCATGCTTCGTAAGCATTGGGTGTTTATCGATGTAGCGAAAATCCTGACTTGGTACACAGAGGCCTTTTTGTTATCCGGCATCGTTTGGACGGCTTACTTGTTCTTGCCACCGGTCGCCAGGTTCAGGATGGACACTGCCTGCTTGTGCAGGTTCGCTGCAGTGCTGTCATCCAGCACCTGCATGTTGCTGCCGACCAGATGCTGCTTGAGCACCAGCGTGCCACTGTCGTCCCAGCCAGCGCTATCGACCGAGGTTGGCTTTGCGTCGTGGTTGGGCTTGGTCTGCTGCACGACAGCCCACGGGTTGCCGTTCTTGTACGCGTAGTCGGTGCTAGTGAAGCCCTTGTCACCGTAGTCGACCAGTTCGCGGATGAACTTCACTTCACCGGCCTGACGGAACACCTGCCAGCCGCGCGAAATGTTCGCGTCGAGCTTGGTGCCGTTGCTGACCTTCATGCCACCGATCTGCTTCTGCACATCGTTGAAAGCCGCCAGGACTTTTTCACCCGGAGTCTGCTCGGCCAGCAGCTGGATCGACACCACGTTTTTGTGGCCCTGGGTCAGCACCGGTGCCTGAATCGGCATCACATAGTGGCGATCCCCATCGGTCAGGGTGACCTGCACGACGTACAGATCAGCCGGCTTTTCCTGAGCCGGATCGAATTTCAGCTCGAACGACTGCGGAAACGAACCGGCCGGGGCCGTCTTGCTGGCCAGCGGCGCGCTGCCGGAGGCAGTGGCGGATACGTCGACCAAGTTGACCACCAAGGTGGCGCTCGGCGACAGCTGCGGCGCCGGGTCGCGCAATGAAATCGTACCGCTCACCTCATTGGCCAGGGTGGCGGGGGCAGCAGCCGTAGCTGCGGACGCCGGCGCAGACGCGCCAGCCTCTGTCGGCTGTGAAGGGGAAGGACTGTTGCAACCGGCCAGAGCCACCGTTGCAACCGACATCAGCGACAAAACCATCTTGCGCATGGGAAAACCTCATCGACGTGAAAACAACACGAAAGTGGTTAGGCGCCTATGCGCAACGTCTTTTCGCGGGGGGGAAGCTAGAAGCATAGCCGAAAAATGTCGCCTCCGAAAAGTCAAGCCAACTGCCACCATCCATGCGCAGGCGTACGCAATCCAGCGCAGAGCACTCTCGTCACGACGATATCGACGCCAGCCAGGCCCACCGCCGCGTGTCAGGCGTTGACGTCGGGCATGCGCAAAGCGCGCAACCACGAAGGCCCTGCGGCGATCAGCGACTCGAGATGCCTCAGCTCCGCCGCAGTGCGCGATGGGCTATATCGCGGCGGCAGAACGCGCCTTCATAGCGAATCTTGCTGACCGCGGCGTAGGCATGCTCACGTGCGGCAGCGATGTCGTTGCCCAACGCACAGACGGTAAGCACGCGGCCTCCGGCAGTAACCGCTCGCCCTTCGGCGTCGAGCCGGGTACCCGCGTGGAAAATCTTCACATGAGGATCGAGCGCTGCGTCGAGACCGCCGATCACGTCACCGCTGCGCACCCGACCGGGATAGCCGCCAGCCGCCATTACCACGCCAATGGCCGGACGCGCATCCCAGCGCGCCTGAGTGTGTTCGAGCCGGCCGTCCAGCGCGGCGTCGATCAGTTCGACCAGGTCGGACTTCAGTCGCAGCATGATCGGCTGGGTTTCTGGATCGCCGAAGCGCACGTTGAACTCGATCACCTTAGGCGCACCGCTTTTGTCGATCATCAGCCCGGCGTACAGGAAGCCCATGAATGGCGCGCCCTCGGCGGCCATACCGCGCAGGGTCGGCTCGATGACTTCCTTGAGGATGCGCTGCTCGATCTCCGGCGTGACTACCGGCGCCGGCGAATACGCGCCCATGCCACCGGTGTTGGGGCCCAGATCGCCTTCGTCGCGACGCTTGTGATCCTGGCTGCTAGCCATCGGCAGCGCATGACTGCCGTCGCTCATGACGATGTAGCTGGCCTCCTCGCCTTCCAGAAACTCCTCGATCACCACCCGCGCCGAGGCATCGCCGAAACTGTGCGCGCCAAGCATGTCGTGCAGTGCCAGCTCGGCGTCGGCCAGGGTCAGCGCCACCACCACGCCTTTGCCAGCCGCCAGACCATCGGCCTTGATCACGATCGGCGCGCCGTGCTGGCGCACATAGGCCAACGCCGGATTCAGTTCGGTGAATACCGCGTAATACGCCGTGGGAATGTTGTGGCGTTGCAGAAAATCCTTCGCGAAAGCCTTGGACCCTTCGAGCTGCGCGGCGATTGCGCGCGGACCGAAGATGCGCAAGCCAGCCGCGCGGAAACGATCGACCACACCCGCCACCAGCGGCACCTCGGGGCCCACCACGGTCAATCCGATCTTCTCGTCCTTCGCCAGCTTGAGCAGACCATCGATGTCATTCGCCGCAACGTCCACGTTGCGCACGCCGCGCTCAAGCGCGGTACCGGCATTGCCGGGCGCAACGATCACTTCACTGACTTGTGAGGATTGCTTGAGCTTCCACGCCAGCGCGTGTTCGCGCCCCCCGTTGCCGATGACCAGGACTTTCATGCTCGCTCCAAACTACTCAAGGATCGCGCCGGGGTCGGCGCAGCGCGCCATTGTAAAGGCTGGATGGGGTTTCCACAGCGCCACGCAGAGCAAGGCGCTGTTGGTCCGGGCATGCCGGGCCTTGCTCCCTCTCCCCGTTGGGGAGAGGGCTGGGGTGAGGGCGACAATCTTGCGGTGAAGTTGCATCGGGGGCGGGCTTTGATCAAATTCCCCGCGAGCACCCACCCCTCACCTCAATCCTCTCCCCAAAGGGGAGAGGAGGCGAACGCGAGAAGCCGGGAATTTAATTGATGCGGCGAGCACCCGCCCCTCACCTCAATCCTCTCCCCAAAGGGGAGAGGAGCGAACGCAAGGGCGAGTTATTTCACTGATGCAGATGTAGCAGCGCCAGCAAGGCTGCCCGTGGCAGCTTGCCGGTCTCGTTGCGCGGCAATGCATTAACCAGGCGCAGCGGACGCGGCAGGAACAACGGATCGATCGCGCGGCGCAGCGCATCCAGGATGGTGTGCTCGTCCAGTCCGGGCGCTACCGCCAGCGCGGCGATCCGATGCACACCGAGCGCGTCGGCACCGTCGAGCTGGAACACCACGCCATCCTGCACTCCGGGTATGGCCAGCAGGCGACGGCTGAGGTCACCCAGCGAGGCGCGCTTGCCGGCGATCTCCAGCATGTCCGCCTGTCGTCCGCACAGGCGGAAATGGCGACCACCGTCGGACAGGCTGACGATGTCCGGCAGCGAGACCGGCGCGATCAGCTGCGACGCCTGGACCGACGTGCCATCCGGTTGTGGATGCAGGGTGACGCCTTCGTACAGCGACCAGTCCTCATCCAGCGTTGGGCGGCGGCTGGCGATCACGCAGGTCTCGGTGGAACCAAACACTTCCAGCACCGGTGCGCCGAAGCATCGCTCGGCGGCGTGCGCCAGCTCGACCGGTAGCGGCGCGGTCGCTGAAAGCATCGCCGCGATCGGCGGCAGCACAATGCCCGATTCGACCAGCGCGCGCAGATGCACCGGGGTGGTTACCAACACGCGTGGCGCCGGCACCTCGGCCAGCGCGGCAGCAACATCGGCCGGGAAAAACGGCCGCCCGACGTGTACGCCCACACCGCCGAGCAGCGGCAGCAGCACCGACATCTCCAGCCCGTACATGTGTTGTGGCGGCACCGTGGCGATCACTTCAAAGCGCGGCCCGACGGCGGCATGCAGCATCGCCAGATTGCCGGCGTTGCTGGCGTGGAAGTTGTGCCAGGTTTTCAGATTGGCGCTGGGTGTACCGGTGGATCCGGAGGTGTAGCCGATCGCTACTACCTGATCGGCAGGAATCGACGGCCATACCGCATCCACATCCACATCCAGTGGAGAGTTGACATTCAGCGACGGCAACTGCCGATAGCCCAGGGGCGCTGGATCCAGCGCCTGTTCGCCCAGTGCATAGGAACCCGGATGAGCCGCCATCACCTCGTCCACCGCCTGCGGCGCGCGTGAAGAGGGCAGCAGATTGATCTGGCCACGCAGCGCGATGGCGCAGAACGCGACCAGAAACGCGTAGCGATCCTCACACAAATTCACCGCCGCGGCGGCAGTGGGCAACACGGCCGCCACCATGCGCACATGGGCGAGAAACTGCGCTGCGCTCACTGCCTCGCCTCCGCGCCAGACCAGCACACGGGCCGGGTCGGCTGCACTCAGCAGAGGAAGCTGCGGCGGTGCCTCACGCAGGAGAAGCTGCGGCACTGCCTCACGCTGGTAGGTTTCGTAAACAATGGCCACGCGGCAATCTCCCGGATGCTTCAACTGTCATTCCGGGGATAGCATCGCAGTCGTTGATGAACGACGGCGTGAATGGCATGGCTGCCGTCCCACAGCGGTTCAGGTTGTCGAACAACCACTCTGACCCGGTGCGCTCCCCTGGACGCTTACGCCCGGATGATAGCGCCTGAGAGGGCGTCGCGAATCACCGTGGGGCTGGCCTGTGCGCCCACGGAGGCGTCCAGCAAGCCGTCCAGTGCGTCGCCGAAGTAAGCCGCCGCCAGCTGTGCCGAGCGTGCTGGCGGTTGGCCGTGCGGGTTGGCGCTGGTCGAGACCAGGGCGCCACCAAACGCCCGGCACAGTGCAGCCGCAGGTTCGTGCGCGGTGATCCTCAGTGCGATGCCGGCGTGTGCCCCGGCAACCCAAGGCGGCACCGCGGCCGATCGCGGGAAAATCCAGGTATGCGGCCCAGGCCAGTCTGCCCGCACCTGGCGCATGACACCGGCGGGTACCGCAGCAAGCTCGATGTATCGCTCAACCTGGGCGAAGTCGGCAGCAATCAGCAGCACGCCTTGAGTCGGCGGCCGCTGCTTCAATGCAAACAACCGCTCGAACGCAACGCGATCATGCGGATCACAGCCGAGACCGAACACCGCTTCGGTCGGGTAAGCCAGTACCCCACCCGCATGCAGCAACGCGGCCGCACCATCGAGTTCGGCAAGGGTGAAGCGCCGCAGCACTCAGACCTCGGCGTTCTTTGCCACGGCCTTCTTTGCCACGGCCTTCTTTGCCGCGACCTTCTTGGCCGTGGCTTTCTTGGCCGCGGTCTTCTTGCTGGCCGTCTTCTTGGTAGCCTTCTTTACGGCCGTTTTCTTTACAGCGGCAGCTTTCTCTGCGGGCGCCTTTTTCGCAGCGGCCTTCTTGGTTGCGGTCTTCTTGGACGCGGTCTTCTTGCCGAACCGCCCCCCCTTGCGCACCGGCGCGGCGGCAAGCAGTTCGATGCACTGCGCCTCGGTCAGCTCCTTCGGCTCCTGCTCCTTGGGGATACGCGCGTTCTTCTCGCCATCGGTGATGTAGGCACCGTAGCGACCGTTCAACACCTGCACGCCGTTGCCGAAATCGAGGATCAGCCGGTTTGCCAGCATCTCCAGTTTTTCCTGCACGATCTGCAGCGCGCGCGGCAGCTCGATCGTATAGGGGTCGTCCTCGGCCTTGAGCGAGGCATAGGTGCTGCCGTGCTTCACGAACGGACCGAAGCGGCCCACGCCGACACTGACCTCGTCACCGTTTTCCGCCTGCCCGAGCTTGCGCGGCAGTTTGAACAGCTCGAGCGCATCGACCATGCTGATCGTGTGCATGCTCTGGCCGGTGCGCAGACTGGCGAAAGTGGGCTTGTCTTCGTCTTCCTTGGTGCCTATCTGCACGAATGGCCCGTAACGGCCCAATCGCACCGACACCGGCTTACCGCTCTTCGGATCGGTACCCAGCTCGCGCGCACCGGTCGCCTCGTTGCGGTCGACCGACTCGGTTTTCTCATCCACCTGCTGCTTGAACGGCAGCCAGAAGCGCTCCATCAACGGCACCCAGGCTTCCTCGCCGCGACTGACCGCATCGAGCTCGTCTTCCATTTTCGCGGTGAAGTCGTAGTCGACGTAGCGGGTGAAATGCGCGGTAAGGAACTTGCTGACCGCGCGGCCGACGTCACTCGGTTTGAAGCGACGGCTGTCGAGATAGACGTATTCGCGGTTCTGCAGCACCTGGATGATGCTGGCGTAGGTCGAGGGCCGGCCGATACCGTGTTCTTCCAGCGCCTTGACCAGGCTCGCCTCGGAGTAGCGCGGCGGTGGCTCGGTGAAATGCTGGTCCGCCGCAATGTCATGCAGCGGCACCTGCTCGCCCACAGTGAGTCGCGGCAGGCGACGGCCTTCGTCGTCGTCCTCGGCGGTCTTCTGGTCGCGACCTTCCTCGTATACGGCAAGGAAGCCCGGATCGATTACCGTGGTGCCACTGGCGCGGAACGATGCATCGCCGCCGGCAACATCGCGCAGCGCAAATTCCACCGAGACGGTGTTCAGCGTTGCATGGATCATCTGGCAGGCAACGGTGCGCTTCCAGATCAGCTCGTACAGCTTGCGCTGATCGTCATTGAGGAACGCGGCAACCGACTTCGGCGTATGCATCGCCGAGGTGGGACGGATCGCCTCATGCGCTTCCTGCGCGTTCTTCGACTTGGTCTTGTAGACCTGCGGGGCATCCGGCAATGCCTTGGTGCCGAAATCACGCGCGATCAGCTCGCGCAGCTCGGCCAGTGCGTCGTCACCGAGCATGGTCGAGTCGGTACGCATATAGGTAATAAGGCCGACATTGCCCTCGTCGCCGAGTGCCACGCCTTCGTACAGACCCTGCGCCACCTTCATGGTGCGGCTGGTGGTGAAGCCAAGCTTGCGCGCGGCCTCCTGCTGCAACGTCGAGGTGGTGAACGGCGGCGCTGGACGGCGTTTGCGTTCCTTGGAGCCGACGTCGCTGACCGTGAGACGGCCGTGCGCAGCCTGCTTCAACGCATCGCGTGCAGCCGACGCGTCAGCTTCATTGGTGAGGTCGAACTGCTCGAACTTCTTGCCGTTGAGCTTGCTCAAGCGGGCGGTAAAATCACCGTCCGCGTGCTTCAGCTGCGCCTCGATGCTCCAGTATTCGCGCGCATTGAACGCCTCGATCTCTTCTTCGCGCTCGACGATCATGCGCAACGCCGGTGACTGCACGCGGCCGGCGGACAAGCCGCGCTGCACTTTGCGCCACAACACCGGCGACAGGTTGAAGCCAACCAGATAATCCAGCGCGCGACGTGCCTGCTGCGCATCGACCAGGTCGTGCGACAGCTGACGGGGGTTGGCCACTGCGGCCTTGATCGCCTTCGGGGTGATCTCGGAGAACACCACGCGGTGCATCCGTTTGCCCTCGGTGAGACCGCGCTCTTTCAGGATCTCGCTGATGTGCCAGGAGATCGCCTCGCCTTCGCGATCCAAGTCGGTCGCCAGATAGATGTCGTCCGCGGCCTTGGCTGCCTTGGCGATCGCGTCGACGTGCTTCTCGTTACGCTCGATCACCTCGTAGGCCATCGTGAAACCGTGCTCGGTGTCGACCGCGCCCTCCTTCGGCTTCAGGTCACGCACGTGACCGTAGGAGGCCAGGACCTGGAAGTCCTTGCCGAGGTATTTGTTGATCGTCTTGGCCTTGGCCGGTGATTCGACGATGAGCAGGTTTTTTGCCATGAAGCTGGATTTCCGAAAGCGAACCACCGGCGCTTGCGGCGCCGGACATATATATAGTTGAAACCATGCCGCGCAAGCAGCTGTCAAGCCCGATAACAACCAACGAGCATCGAGCAGCGCCGATCCATGTGTCGCGCTCAGCCGGGCAAACGCTGGTAGCGGTTGCCTGGCAGACTCTCGATCTTGACCTCCAGTTCCAGCATCAACAACATCGACGACAGGGCAGCTGCCGACTTTCCAGTGCGCTGAACAAGTTCGTCTAACGTCGCCGGTTCATGGCCGAGAACAGCCCATAATCGGCGATATTCAGGATCTTCTCGCCAAGAAAAATGTATCTTCGAAGTTACCGCATCACCCCCTGCAGCCTGCGGCCGAACCGTCTGCCCACCGGATTCCAGCAATAGCCGGGCAGCCAGTTCGCCGCCGAGCATGCGCGCTGCGGGCGCCAATGTCTCGATAATCTCGGCGGCGCTCTCCACCAGTCGCACGCCATCACGAATCAAACGGTGACAACCACGGGCGAGCGGATTATGGATGGAGCCGGGCAGCGCGAACACCTCCCGGCCCTGCTCCCCCGCCAGCCTTGCGGTGATCAGCGAGCCGGATTGAAGCCCTGCCTCGATCACCAGCGTACCCAATGCCAGCCCCGCAATGATCCGATTGCGTCGCGGAAAATGATCGGCGCGCGCTGCAGTACCCGGCGGAAACTCGCTGATCAGGGCGCCGTGCTGGGCGATCTGCCGCGCCAGCGCATGATGCTTGCGCGGATACACCCGATCCGGCCCGGTGCCGACCACAGCCAGCGTCATCGCGCCAGCATCCAGCGCCGCCATGTGGGCGGCGCCATCGATGCCATCGGCCATGCCGCTGGTGATGGCGAACCCGGCCTGCGCCAGCTCCCGGGCAAACGCGCGAGCATGCGCCATGCCGGCTGCGCTGGCGTTGCGCGCGCCAACGATCGCCACCTGCGGATACAACAGCAGGCTGGCGTCACCGGAGACAAATAGTGCTGCTGGCGGCAGCGGAATATTTTCAAGTTGCGGCGGGAAATCCGCCTCGGTGTAGCGCAGCAACCGGTGGCCTGGCTCAGCCAGCCAGGCCATGTCCGCCGCGAGGCGCTCCTCATCGGGTTGCTCCAGCCAGGCCCGCGCCTGCCCACCGGGCGGCGCCGCCTCGGCTCGCATGCGTGCCAGGACTTGGCCGATATCGCCCTTGGCTGCATCTAGCCGTTCGCGCAGGCCAGCCGGGCCCAGGCCCGGCGTCCGCAATGCAAGCATCCATGCGCGCAATTCATCCTTGTCATTCATGCCATGCAGTTTACGGACTGAGCACAAACAGAAACGGCGCGGTGATGACCGCGCCGTGCTGTAGGAGCATACCGATACGGGTGCCGCCGATAGACGACTGCCGCTCGAAGGCTGGCCGAATTACTCTGGCAAGCGCAGCCGGTCGCCCTTCTCTACCGGCCGCAAGCTGTCCATGACCAAGCCGTAGCTCACCCGGTCGAAGGTACGGAACACCATCACGTGCCCGACGTACTCATCCGGCAGCGTAACGCGCTTGCCGAGGTCGCGGGTCCAGCTGTTGCTGGCCACGTCATCGTGGATGTTTTCGCCTGGCTCATAGATCGAATAAGTCTGGCCATTATCGACCCCGTCCTTGGAACCGATCGACAGCGCCACTACCTGGCGCGGGCCGGCGGCGGCCATGGCATCGGCAAATGCGATGACGCGGGCATTCTTCGGTGCCGACTTCGGCGCATGCGGGTAGTAGAACGCGTCATAAGGCGCGTCCTCAATCGGCATGATGCGGTCGCCGCTGCGGATCTCGGTGGTCGAATCAAGCAGCAACAAGGTGGACGGGTCGCCCATGCGCAGCGTCTCGGCCGTGCCGATCACACTGACTTCGACCCCCAGATCCTCACCACGGGTGTTATGCACGACATCGTCGTGCGACCACATCGTCTGCGTACTGACGCGGGCATCCTCGTGCCATGGCGTGGTGACCATCGCCGCATCGCTGTCGATTTCATGCCCGACCAGATCGGCGTTGTCCGGATCGTCCTGGTCGTAACCGCGGAACTGGTGGGTCGGTCGCACGATCGCCCAGCGCTGGCCCGGCGCGCCCTGCAAGCCACGCACATAGACGTTCTGGCCGACCGTGGCACGCAGCTGCCCCTCTTCGAGACCAACCACGTACGGTGCAGAGCTGACGGCACCGGAATCCATCACGCGCATTTCCTTCAGGAACATGCGCAGCTCGGACAACGGAATCGCCGGAATGGCTTCGCCTTCGGCATGCACTTGTGGCTGCAGCGTCAGTCGCGGTCCATTGATAAAGGACAGATTGAGAACATCGCCGGGGTAGATCAGGTGCGGATTGCGTACCTGCGGGTTGGCCTGCCAGATTTCCGGCCACAACCACGGCTTGGAAAGGAATTTGGCGGAGATATCCCACAAGGTGTCGCCGCGGCGCACGACGTAACTGTCGGGATGATTGGCCCGGAGCTGCGCGTCGGCCGCATAGACGGCCACGGTGACCAGCATGCCGGCCAGCAACACGATAATTTTTCTGATCATTAGCGGGAATCCCCCTTCCCCAGACGCTCGGCCGAGTGTAACCGAATGGTTAACACGCGCAACAGGTCTCAGTTGGCAAAAATCGTCTGCACTCGCATGCTTGCCGACGTACAATGAGAAACATTCTAGATCGCGTCGGGGGTGGCTTTTTACCAAGCCGCCCGCATTTTCGACGCCGAGGTGAAATGCATGTCACAACTATCCATTCTCGAATTCCCCGACCCCCGCCTGCGCACCCGTGCCGAACCGGTGCGCACGTTTGACCGCAAGCTCAAGCAGCTGGTCGAGGATATGTTTGAAACCATGTACGCCGCCAATGGCGTCGGACTGGCCGCGACCCAGGTCGATGTGCACCAGCGCGTGCTGGTCGCCGACATGAGCGATGACCGCCAGCACCCGCTGGCGCTGATCAATGCCCAGATCATCGAAAAGGACGGCTCCCAGGTCTACCAGGAAGGTTGCCTGTCGTTTCCCGGCCTGTATGCCGATGTCACGCGCGCGCTGAAAGTGAAGGTCAGGGCGCAGGATGTCGATGGCCACGAGATCATCGTCGAGGCCGAGGGCCCGCTGGCTGTATGCATCCAGCATGAGCTGGATCATCTGGATGGCAAGGTGTTCGTCGACTATCTGTCATCGCTGAAACGCGCGCTGCTGCTCAAGCGACTGGACAAGCAGCGCAAGCAGGCGGCCAGTGCTTGAGTAGTTCGCCATCGAGTCGCCCGGACTTGAACCGCGCACCGCTGCGGGTGGTCTTTGCCGGCACTCCGGAATTTTCCGTGCCCTGCCTCGATGCCTGCCGCGCCAGCAGCGTCGAGGTGGTCGCCGTCTATACGCAGCCCGATCGGCCTGCGGGCCGCGGCCGCAAGCTCACGCCCAGCCCGGTCAAGCAGGCCGCACTGCTCGCCGGCGTCCCGGTCGAGCAACCCGAATCGTTGAAATCCGTCGAGGCGCAGCAGGTGCTGGCGGCGTATCGGCCGGATCTGCTGGTGGTGGTTGCCTACGGCCTGATCCTGCCGCGCAAAGTGCTTGGGCTGCCGCAACACGGCTGCTGGAACGTGCATGCCAGCCTGCTGCCACGCTGGCGCGGTGCCGCGCCGATCCAGCGCGCCATCCTCGCCGGCGACACCGAAAGCGGCGTTGACCTGATGCAGATGGAAGCCGGCCTGGACACGGGCCCGGTGCTACTGGAACGTCGCACGCCGATTACTCGCGACGACACCGGCGGTTCGCTGCATGACCGCTTGTCCACGCTGGGTGCCGACGTACTGGCTGAAGGCCTGGCCCGGCTGCTGGCGGGTGAATCATTGCAGCCCCAGCCCCAGCCCGAGACCGGCGTCGTCTATGCACACAAGCTGGACAAGGCCGAAGCGAAACTCGACTTTGGCCGGCCAGCAATCGAACTGGAGCTTCAGGTGCGCGCGTTTGATCCATGGCCGGTCGCCGAAGGCGAAATCGCCGGCGAGCCGTTGCGCATCTGGGCAGCCCACGCGATCGAACTCGATCATCACGTCGTGCCGGGCAGCTTGCTGGCCGCCGGTCGCAACGGCATCGATCTGGCCTGCGGGCATGGCGCGTTGCGCGTCACCGCGTTGCAGCGCGCAGGCGGCAAGCGTATCGGTGCGGTCGACTACCTCAATGCACGGCCCGAGCTGCGCCAGCTCGCACCAAGCGTGCGCCCCCTCTAGCGCGCCGCCATGAAGCACTCTATGACCACCGATACCCGCGCCCTGGCCGCCAGGGGACTGGCCGAAGTCGCCATGCGCGGAGCTTCGTTACGCGACGTGATGGAGCGCAATGCGCCAAAGCTGCGCGATCCACGCGATCGCGCACTGCTGATGGCCCTGCTCAGCGAAGGCGCCCGCTGGTGGCTGCGCTTCGATGCCGCCATCGACGGGCTGCTGGAAAAATCCCTGCGCCACAAGGATCCAGCCATCCACGCGCTGCTGGTGCTGGGGCTGGTACAGCTGGAAATCCTGGAACTGCAGGACTACGCGGCGGTCGCCGCCACAGTCGAGGCCGCGCGCGCATTGCAGCGCCCGCAGCTGGCCGGGCTGGTCAACGCCGTGCTGCGTCGCTGGCAGCGTGAGCGCGACACCCTGGTCGCCAAACTCGATGCCAAACCACAGACCCGCCACGCACATCCGGCGTGGCTGGCCGCCGCGCTAAGCCGCGACTGGCCGGCCGAGGCCGACGCGGTCATGGCTGCCGACAACCGCGAACCGCCGCTGATGCTGCGCGTCAATCGCCAGCGCAGCGAGCGGCAGGCGCTGATCGAACGGCTGCAGGCCGCAGGCTATGCCGCGGTCGCCCATCCGTGGCTGACCGATGCTGTGGTGTTGCCACACAGTACCGATGTCACCCGCATGCCCGGTTTCGAGGATGGCGAATTCGCCGTGCAGGACGGCGCCGCGCAAGTGGCTGCCGATCTGGCCGACCTCACCGATGGGCTGCGCGTGCTCGATGCCTGCGCCGCGCCGGGCGGCAAGGCCTGTCATCTGCTCGAACGCGCGGAAATCGATCTGACCGCGCTGGAGTCCGACCCGAAACGTGCCGAACGCATCGGTGAAAACCTCAGGCGGCTGCGGTTGAACGCCAAGGTAGTCATCGGCGATGCGGGTGCGCCGGCCGGCTGGTGGAAGCGCCAGCCGTTCGATCGCATCCTGATCGATGCGCCGTGCTCGGCCACCGGTGTGTTGCGACGACGGCCGGACGTGCGGCTGCATCGGCGCGAAAGCGATATCGCCGCCATGCACGAACAGCAGCGCCGGATCCTGTCCGCGCTGTGGCCGCTGCTGGCGCCGGGTGGGCGACTGGTCTACATCACCTGCTCGCTGCTGCGTGCGGAAAACGAGGCGATCGTCGGCGAACTCCTTGCCGCGCAGGCCGATGCGCAGGCCGTGGAGTTCACCTTGCCGGAGGGCCGTGCCGCTGCGATCGGCTGGCAGATCCTGCCCGGAGACGGCGATCTGGACGGGATGTATTACGCTGTGCTGCAGAAGCGGCTGTAAGGAAGTGCTAAGCCGGGCGTGACAACGTGCCGATGCTGTCACCCCGAGCGCACTTGCTTCTGAACGATCCCGCCTGCCGGATCATGTTTTGTGTCGTTATCCGTCCGCTGATGGAATCTGCTCAGCCGTGAAACCCTATACCCCCCTATCCCGTGCGCGTCCACTGTGGTTGCGCAGTGCACGCTGGGAATTGCTGCTGTTCGCCGTGTTTGCGTTGCTGGTACTGGGCGTGGGCATCGGCTTGCGCGACCCGTGGCCATCGGACGAACCGCGCTTCGCCCTGGTCGCACGGCTGATGGTCGAACATGGCCAGTGGCTATTCCCGCATCGCGGCAACGAGCTGTACCCGGACAAGCCACCGGTCTTCATGTGGCTGCAGGCGCTGGCCTTCATGCTCACCGGCAACTGGCGCGTGGCCTTCATGCTACCGTCGCTGGCCGCTGGCCTGGGCGTGCTGGCGCTGGTCTATGACCTGGCGCGCCGCCTGTGGAATCACCGCAGTGCGCTGCTGGCAGCGGCGACGCTGCTGGTCACCATCCACTTCACCTATCAGATGCGCGACGCGCAGATCGACCCGCTGCTGCTGGGCTGGATCACGCTGGCCAACTACGGCCTGCTGCGCCACCTGCTGCTGGGTCCGTCGTGGCGCTGGTTTGCGTTGGGTTGTTTTTTTGCCGGCGTCGGCGTGGCGACGAAGGGCGTCGGCGTGCTGGCGCTGCTGCTGCTGGTTCCCTACGCCATCGCGCGACGGAACGGTTGGCGTCAGCTGGCCTGGCCTGCCGGTGGCTGGCGCTGGGCGAGTGGGCTGGCGTTGTTCTTCGTACCGATCCTGGCGTGGCTGCTGCCGATGCTGCTCGCCGCCCATGCCGAAGGCGACCGGCAGCATGCTGCGTACGTGCACAACATCCTGCTCGGGCAGACCGTGCATCGCTACGCGACACCTTCGGCGCATTTCCATTCGCCGTTCTATTTCCTCGGCATTATCGCGATCGACTGGCTGCCGTTGTCGCTGCTGCTGCCATGGGCGTTACCGGCATGGTGGCGACGACTGAAGCGACGCGACGCGCGCTTTCTGCTGCCGCTGGGTTGGGTATTGCTGGTGCTGCTGTTCTTTTCGTGTAGCCCGGGCAAGCGCGACGTGTACATTCTGCCGGCCTTGCCGATAACGGTGCTGGCGCTGGCCCCGCTGCTGCCCGGCCTGTTGCGGCGGCTCGGCGTGCGCATGGCGATCTTTGCGCTGACCTTGCTGATGAGTGCCGCGTCGGCTATCGCTGCGACATGGGCCATCCGCAAGCATCCGGCCTGGGCGACCGTGCTCGAACAAAGCTTGAACCCGCACATCTGGTGGGTGTTGCTGAGCGTGGGGCTGGCCGGCCTGTTCATCGCCGGATTGACCCGAGTGCAACGCGCGCCACTGGGCTGGCTGTTGTTCGCCGCTGTCCTGTGGCCGCTCTACGGTCTGTGGGGTTACCCGATGCTCAATGGCGACCGGTCGGCGCACGACGTGATGGTTCGTGCGCGCGCCATCGCCGGGCCCGAGGCAACGATCGGTCTGCTCGCCTGGAAAGAGCAAAACCTGCTGATGGCACAGGGCCCCGTCACCGAATTCGGTTTCCTCAAACCCTGGCCGCAGCAATATGTCGAGGCCATCGCCTGGCTACAGGCGGCCCCGACGCAACGCTGGATCTTCAGCCTCGACGACGCCATGGGTCATTGCGTGGATCGTCATCGCGCCACCTATGTCGGGCTGGCGAATCGCCGCCAGTGGTGGATGTTCAAGGCCGATGCTGTCGTGCCGGGCTGCGTACCCAACGCGGAAGACAGCGACACGGGCGATTGAAGCAGGGCTCAGCGGGTGCCGAGCAAAGTGTTGTAGACCGCCTCGGTGTGCTCGACGAAACGCGGCAACCCGAACGCCTCCTCGGCATGCTGGCGCGCCGCCGCACCCATGTTCGACAAACCACCGCGCTGCTGCAGCAACCGCTGCAGCATCTGCGCCATGGCCGCAGGATCGCGTGGCGGCACCAGCCAGCCATCGGCGTCCAGTCGGATGTTTTCAGGCAGGCCCGCATACTCACTGACCAGCACCGGCTTGCCCATCGCCATCATTTCTCGGCAGGCGAACGAGATAGTCTCCACGTCCCAGGACAACACAAAGCCGGCGTCGATGGCGGCCACCGCTGGCCGCACATCCGCCAGCAATCCCGGGAAATGCACCTGCCCGGTCAATCCCAGCTCGGTAATGCGTTGGTGTAAAACCGCTTGAGGCGGCTTGCCGGCAATCAGCAGATGCACCTGCACACGCTGCTCTGGCGGCAACAATGCCAACGCTTCGACCAGATCCATCCAGCCCTTGTAGTTGGCCGTGCCGGCGTTGCTGCCCAGCAGCAGCACGGGCTGATCGCCGACCCAGCGCTGCCGCTGCTCGCTGGCCGCTGCCGCTGGCCAGGGCGAGTAATGCTCAATATCCACACCGTTGTGCACGGTCGCCAGCAGGCAGTGCCGATATGACGAAGCCAGCAGTGCCCGGTAGGTGTAATCGCTGACCGCGATCACCGCATCGGTGCCACGCCGCGCACGCCACCAGTGGCCGATGCCGGTCATCGGCTTGGAGTTGTGCTTGGTCAAGACGATACGCGGCCGGCGCGCCAGCCCGTGCATGGCCGCGATTACCAGCCGGTGGTCGGCGGAACCAGCAACATGCACCAGATCAAAATCATGCTCGCGCAACAGCGCCGCCAATCGTTTACGTGCGCGGCGGCGAGCAGCCAGCTTGTTCAAGCCATTCGGAAACGGCTGTGCCCAGGCATGCACGCCGGGTAGCACGGTCGTCTCCTGGTGCAGCCGGCTGCTCGGCGGCGCCGCTACATAGACCTGATGCCGAGCCGCCAACGCCTTGGCAAGGGTCAGCACATAAGTCGTGTGACCGCCTCCATCATCATCATGGAAATTGGTGAACAGCAGCTTCAAGGGGTAGGCCTTCACGCGCAGAATCAAATGTCGACGGCACGTTCAGCACAACTCAAATGAACGTGGCTGTTATGCCCGCATTTACCACGCATGGACGTGGAAGCGCACTAAAGTACCATGGCGCATCGCTTGGCCAGTGCTGAAGGGGGGCCCTTTGGACAGCCCATGGATATCATTGCGATGAAGGGAGGCGGTGCAGTGAATGAGAAGTTGAGGGCAGGCTGGCTCGGGCTGCTGTCGGTGCTGGTTGCGATGATGCCGCTTTCGTTTGCCGTTGCCTGGCACGGGAAAGTGCTGCCGATGGCGGTGCTTTTGCTGACCGGCCTGTGCCTGCTGATCAGCCGCCCGGCAACGCGACGCAGCTATCGCCTCGCGCGATCGGTGGTCATTGCCTGTGGGCTGGGGCTGCTTTACACGGCGCTCAATATTCTCGGTCATCGACTGGGCTGGACGGCATTCGACACGCCGTCGCATATCCTGCTGTTCATGCTGACGGCGGCGGTTTTCAGCCTACCCCTGCGTATGCGTTGGGTGTGGCTCGGTTTCAGCCTGACCGGCGTCGCGCTTGGCAGCGTCTGCATCGTGCAACATTTTGTCTTTGGCATCGATCGCGCTTATGGCCTCAATGGCGGCGACTGGGGTGCCATCGAATTCGCCATGGTCCTGCTGACACTGTCACTGATGTCATTGCTGCAAGTGTTGTTTCTGGTCGGTGGCCAGGTGACCGGTCTCTTTCCGGCGAGCCGCTATCTGGAGGCGGCTGTACACGGCGCCGGCGCCGTGTTCGGCATGTATGGCGCACTGCTGACGCAGAGCCGCGGACCGTTGCTGGCTTTCGTTCCAGTAGTGCTGCTGCTGTTGCTGATTTATGCGCGCCGCACCCATCAGTGGCGCCGTAGTTTGCTATTGATAGGTGCGTTGGTTGTTGGTGGCGTGCTGGCCGGTGTGAGTGTGCACGGCGTCGTCGTGAGTCGACTTGCTGCCGTTCAAACGGAACTGTCGAGCTACAACCATCAAACCGCTGCACAGGGTGCCGTGCGCGAGCGCCTGGAAATGTGGCGGACGGCCCGCCAGGCCTTTTTCAGCCATCCGCTGGCTGGCGTGGGCATCGATCAGTTCGGGGTATATGTGCGCCAGCAAGTAGCGGCAGGCCAGGCCAATCCGGCAATTGCAAAATACGATCATCCGCATAATGAATACCTGGAAGCGGCCGCCACGGGTGGCGTGCCTGGGTTGCTGGTCCTGCTGCTGATATTCGGGCTCCCGCTGGGTTATTTCGCTCGCCACGTGCAGCACGTCAACGATGCGGTCGCGGTGCCGGCCTGTGCAGGCATTGTCGTGGTCAGCATGTACGTGTTGTGTGGGTTAAGCGACAATGTGTTTTATCGCCCCATGCCTCATTCCATGTATTTCTTTCTGGTGCTCGGATTCGCCGTGCTGATCGGCCAGCTCACCTCAACGCCTGAGGCTGAGCGGCATGGCTGAGCAGCGCCTGAAAGCACGCATCAACCTTATCGGCTGGAATAACGGTCGCGGCCTGAGCCACGATCTTCGCCTGTTGCGCGAGACGCTGGAGTCGCTGGGTCACGAGGTTTATTTCACTGAGACTGGCCCGAAACGACATCGCCTGACGCCGGCAGCCCTATGGCTGCGCGCGCGTTTGATCTGGCAATGGTTGCGCCATGGCTGCCGCGGATCCTGGAAATTCGACGCGAACATCATGCTGGAGCATGTGCGCCCAGCCTACGTGGGTGTGGCGCGGCGCAACCTGTTCATCCCGAATCCGGAATGGATGTCGCCACGCGACGAGCGACACCTGCACCGGATCGACGCCTTGCTCGCCAAGACCCGCACGGCAGCCGCAATCTTCGAGGCGCGCGGCATCCGCACGCTATACATCGGCTTTCGCAGTACGGATTGTCTGATTCCCGAGACGCCGCGGCAGCCACGCTTCCTGCACTTGGCCGGCGCCAGTCGGATGAAGGGTACCCGGCGCCTGTTGGCGCTGTGGCGGCGCCATCCGGAATGGCCACCGCTGCTGGTGTTGCAGTCAGCACAGACAGCTCAGGGCATCCCCGATACACCGGCACGGGACAACGTCGTGCATCGGATTGGCACCCTGGCTGACCTGGCCGAAGTCCGCCAGCTGCAGAACAGCCACGTCTTTCACCTCTGCCTGTCCGAAGCCGAAGGCTGGGGCCACTACATTGCCGAGGCGATGAGCTGTGGCGCCGTGGTGCTCACTTGCGATGCTCCGCCGATGAACGAACTGGTGCGCCCGGATCGCGGCCTGCTGGTCGCGGCCACCCCCTCTGGCCAGTTGAACGCGGCGATGCGCTATCAGTTCGATGAAGCCTCGCTGGAGGCGACGGTTGAATACGCCAGCACGCTGGATGCGGCGCGCTACACCGAAATTGGTGCGCGGGCGCGTACATGGTTCGAAGCGAATCAGCGGAGCTTTGCCGGTTTGCTGCAGGACGCGCTGCAGAAGCTGTTGTGAATGCAGAATTTCCCTTAGTGGGGATCGTCTAATTCGCCTTGCTGCGTCTGGCCACGATCGCAAACGCATGCTCGATACGCTTCCACCACGGGGCGTGGCTGCGCATGGCGAGCGCGGCGTAACGCTTGGTCTCGGCCCACAGCGGGGCGGGCTTGGTGCGGTGTTCGAGTTTGCACAGCGCAATACAGGAGTCGTCGATCCCGGCGATCTGTGCGTAATGGTTGATCAGGCTGCGCGAACGCAGGCGGTTGATATACGTCTGGGCAGGGCCGAGGTTGGACCACCAGCCGTTCTTGCCGTGGATGCGATACCAGACGCTCCCTGTTGGCAGATAATATTTGTACGCGCCGAGCACGCTGCTACCGAAAACCAGGCAGTTGTCCGCCGACAGACGCCACGTTTCGCGAAAGGATTCGGGAAGATCCACTACCTGCCGGGCCCACTTCGTGCGCATCGACAACGCTGAAGTAGGGGCGCCATACCAGCGGGCTGTGGCGTAGGTGATGATCGCGGTGTAGCCGAGATCGACAGCGCTGGGATGAAACCCTACCAGCCGGTCTTCCTGGCCAAAATGCCGCATGTCCGAAAAGACAAAACCAATCTCGGCGCGCGCGTCGTACAACTCGCCCAGTTGAGCCAGGTAATCGGGTGCCCAGCGATCATCGGAATCCAGGAAGCAGACGATGTCTGCCTGCACGAGCGCAACGCCGCGCCGGAAAGCCTCAAGCTGCCCGCCGTTCTCGCCACACACCAGCGTGACCCGCTCGTCCCCACCATAGTGCTCGCGCAGCAGGGTATCCGATCCGTCAGTGGAACCATCGTCGATGACAATGACCTGCACCGCCTTGCGGCTCTGCCCGAGCGCACTTTCGACAGTTTCCACCACAAAATCACGATAGTTGTAGCTGGTGATGATGACGGCAAAGGTCTTGGGCTGGATGATCATGCAACAACCTTGACCGGCGAATGCAAGGAACGTTGTCGCCCGCCAAAGCGGTCGGCATCTCTTGCGAAGGCGACCTCACTCACACTGTTGCTCATGGACATCCGTTCTCCGGCTGATCAATGTCGAAATTCCAGCAGCGGCAATATGCACCGTGCCCGTATCATACCGAACGCACAACCCCCATCGGGGCTGACAGCCCATTCGGCCCACCATGGCGCATCTCCGCATGCAGGCACGGGGCGGATCGGCCAGAACGGATCGGTTAGAATCCGCCGATGCCCACCCTGCCACTGACCCTCGTCGTCATCACCCACAATGAGGCCGACAATATTGCGCGCTGCCTCGACAGCGTGCCGTTCGCGGCCGAAAAGCTGGTGGTCGACAGTGGCAGCGACGATGACACCGTCGCGGTCGCGCAGGCGCATGGCGCCCGGGTCGTGCACCAGGACTGGCTGGGCTTTGGCCCGCAACGTAACTTTGCCACCACGTTGTGCAGCCACGCCTGGATTCTCGCACTGGATGCCGATGAATATCTGACGCCGGAGCTGGCCGCCGAGCTCCAGCAGCGCCTGCCCGAATTGATGGCCGGCGATGCCTGCGCCGCGTGGCTGCGGCGCAGCACCATTTTCATGGGCGCGCCGATGCGCTGGTATCGACCGGCGGTGGGCGAAAAAATGGCTCGGCTGTACCACCGCGATCGCGCGCGCTGGACCGATGCTCGGGTCCACGAATCGCTGCGCTTCGAGGGCGCGGCGCCGACGCTGCGCGCGCCCTTCAACCACGTGAACAATCCGACCCTGGTGCACAAGCAACTGAAGGCGTTGCGCTATTCCGAGTTGAAGTGCCGCGACTGGAACGACAAGAACAAGCCTGTGCGAATGTGGCAGACCCCGTTCCTGTTCCTGCTGACCTTCATCAAGGATTATTTTTTCCGGCTCGGCTTTCTGGATGGCTGGCGCGGCTATCTGATTGCACATACCGCAGCCGTGTATGCCGTTTACAAGCGTATGCGTTACTACGAGATACGCCAGAACCCGGAATCGCTGCCACTGGCGGCGAACGCCCTCACCCGGCACGGAATCGATCGCTGACCATGCCAAAACCAACTTCAGACAAGCCGGCTTCGAACACGCCCGCTCCAAAGAAGCACTACCTGCTGTACGGTTCGGAGCGCTACGCGCTGGCGATTCTGCGCCCGCTGCAGGAAGCGATCCGCGCCCGTGGCGACGAAGCCGCATGGTTCTTCGACGGCCCCGGTGCCGATGACCTGATGCCTGGCGAGCGTCTGCTCAGCGTAACCGAGGTACGTGCCTGGAACCCGCTGGCAGTGATCACCTCCAGCAACGCCGTGCCGCACTTCTTCCCTGGCGTGAAGGTGGAGACGTTCCACGGCTTCAACGCCGGCAAACCGCGGCACATCTATATCCGCGGCTTCTTCGACCTGTACTGCACGACCGGGCCGCGTGATACCGCGCAGTTCAAGGAGATCGCCGACCGGGTCGGCCATTTCACGGTCACCGAAACCGGCTGGCCCAAACTCGACCCGTTCATGCGCGAGATCGCCGGGCCGCTGCCAGATGTCCGCAAGCCACCGGTGATCCTGTACCACTCCACGTTTTCGCCCAAGTGGAGCGCGGCCGACACGCTGTACGAGGAAGTGCAGCGGCTGTCACGCGACGGTCGCTGGCACTGGATTGTCAGCTTCCATCCCAAGATGAATCCCGAAACGGTAGCGCGCTACAAGGCGCTGCAGAACGAGTACCTCACGTTCGCCGAGAACGACAACATCCTGGAGCTGTTTCCGCAGGTCGACCTGATGTGCTCGGATACCTCGTCCGCACTCAGCGAATTCCTGCTCACTGGCAAGCCGGTGGTGACGTTCAAAAACCGCCGGCCCGGCCTGCAGCTGATCGACATCGACGATCCGGCGCAGTTTGAGCCGGCGATCGAGCGGGCGCTGGCGCGGCCGCCTGAGCTGCTCAAGGCGATCCGCGAGCATGCAGATGCCATCCATCCCTACCGCGATGGCCATTCCAGCGAACGCGTGCTGGACGCCATCGATGCCTTCGTTGCTGCCGGCGCGCGCAATCGGCGCCACAAGCCCCTGAATCTGTGGCGAAAGCTGAGGCTACGCCGGCGCATCGGCTATTGGGGACCCGCCTGACAGCCGTTTGACGATCTTTCCATAGCCCGCGACGGATCTTGCACAGATAGCCTTGCGAACATTCAGTGCGGGCTAGAATCACCCACTACGCTACCTCCCATCGAGTCTGCCCGTGTCCGTCAGCGCCTATAGCCGTTCCGAACACCTGCGTGCCGTATGGCCTTGGCTCCCGCTATGGGCATTCGTGGCCCTGCTGGCGATCTTTTCGCACGGACCGATGCCGCTGTATTCCACCCGCACCCTAGCCGTCGCGTGGGAAATGTGGAGCCACGGCCACTGGCTGGTGCCGTACAACAACGGGCAGCCCTACAGCGAGAAAGCGCCGCTGCTGTTCTGGCTGATCCACGCCGGCTGGTTCGTGTTCGGCGTCGACGATATCTGGCCGCGCGTGCTCGAGGTGTTGATCGGCGGCGCGCAACTGGTGCTGATATCCATGCTCGCGCGCCGGCTGTTTCCGAGCCGGCCGTGGATGACCAAGGCGGCGCCATGGATGCTGCTGGCCCTGGGCTATGCGTTCCTGTTTGGCCTGCAAATCATGTACGACGTATTGCTGGCGGTATGGGCGCTGGCTGCGTTGCTATGCCTGACTCCGAAGCTGCATCGCTGCGAACCGCGCTGGCTGTTGTTTGGGCTGTGTATTGGTGCGGGCCTGTTGACCAAGGGCCCGGTGATGCTGCTGCACGTCATTTTTCCATGGCTGCTCGGCCCACTGTGGAGCGACTGGGCGCGCGAGCATCGCGGGCGCTGGTATGGCCGCGGCGCGCTGTCCGTGCTGCTCGGCCTGGTGATCTTGCTGGCATGGGCGCTGCCGGCAGGCTTTGCCGGTGGCGATGAGTACCGGCACCGGCTGTTCTTCACGCAAACCGCAGCCCGGGTGATTCATGGCGTGAGCTCGCAACAGCACCTGCAAAGTCACGCGCATCCGGTGCCCTGGTATGTGCTGATGCTGCCGATGCTGTTGTTTCCGTTTATCGGCTGGCCCCGCGTCTGGGTGGCACTGGGCACGTTGCGCCGCCCGCTGGAGCCGGGTCTACGCTTTGCGCTGTGCTGGGTGCTGCCAACCTTCATCGTCTTCTCGCTGATCCGTGGCAAGCAGCTGTACTACCTGCTGCCGGAGCTTGCCGGCACCATGCTGTTGATGGCCGGCGCCATCGCCGTGCTGCGCGAACGCCGCCCGGCACTAGCTGACAACGGCTGGTTCGGCACCTGGCCGCTAGGCGTGGGCGGCGTCGGCTTTGGAGTGCTCTTGTTCCTGTTGCCGGTGCTGGTGGCCAACAACTACCTGCACGGTGAATGGCCGGACGCAGCCGCGCCCTACAGCCGCTACTTCGGCGTGGTGTTCGTGCTGCTCGGAGGTCTGTTGCTGCTGCGCGGGCGCGGCGAATTGCGCCGGCTGGCGGTGGCCGGACTGGTCGGCACGCTCGCCCTCAACACCTTGTTTACCTTGACGCTGTGGCCCCACTACGACCTGCTTCCTGCCGCCCAGTTGCTGCATTCGGCGGACAGCGCCAACCAGCCCATCGGCAATGTCGGTGACTATGAGGGCGAGTTCCATTTCGCCGGGCGCTTGCTGCACCCGATCGTCCCGCTAACGGAAGAAGGCAACTCGTTGGTGGATTTCGCGCACGCTCATCCGAACGGGCTGATCGTGACGCACCCCGGGCAGCTGGATGCAAACGACCTGCGTTACGCACTGCTGGTGCAGCCGTTCCGTTCGTCGTGGGTGGTGATCTGGCCGGCCACCTCGCTGGCCGACCTGCGCAGCGGGCGTACACCGCCGGAACCGGCTCAGCCGACCCAGATCTACCCGGCCGACGGTCGCCGCAATCGCACACCGCCATGACGTCGGCACTGATCGCCAGCCTGCGCAAGCAGTGCGGCGGCCAGCGCGACGGCGCGCTGCTGCGTTTCTCGCTGGGCAACGCGCTGCTCGGTGAGGGTGACGCGATTGCCGCGACGGAAGAATTGCACCGCGCCGTGACGTTCGATCCGACCTATTCGGCGGCGTGGAAGCTGCTCGGCAAGGCCTATCTCCAGGCCGACCAGCTGCAGGCGGCAGCCGAGGCCTGGCGCAGCGGGATCGCCGCCGCCGCAAAGCGCGGCGACAAACAGGCCGAAAAAGAAATGACCGTGTTTCTGCGCCGCCTGGAAAAGCCGTAAAGCAGCGAGCCACCGACGTAGGTTGGGGTGAGCACAGCGAACCCCAACATTGCGGAGCCAGTCATCGCCGCGAGGTCGCTGCGTTGGGGTTCGCTGTGCTCACCCCAACCTACTTTCCTAGCCGTTTTCGCGGTCGTAGGGGCTGGGCCGGTCGTCGGCCGAATAGCGTTTGTATTGCCACTGATATTGCGCAAAGGCCAGCTCGACGCAGGCCTGTACGCCCTGGTTGAGCGCGCCACAGGCAACCGTCAGGTCGGCATCCGCCAGCCCCTGCGGCGCCGGCAGCAGATGGATGCGATAACCCGCGCCACGCGGCAATCGCTCGGCGAACGCAAACAGCACGGTCGCTCCAGTACGCGCCGCCAGTCGCGGCAGCAACACCATAGTCAGCGCATCACGCGCGAAGAATGGCGCGAACTCGCCTTCGCCAGCACGCGGCTTCTGATCCGGCAGGATGCCGACCGTGCCGCCCGCGTTCAGCCGTTTGTAAAGCGTGCGCACGCCGGCACCGTCGGCGCGCACCTGCTCCGGCGCCAGCGCGCCGCGCATCTTGCGCATCAGCCCCTCGATCGCGGCGATCCGCGGCGGCCGATACAGGATCGCCATCGGCGTCTTGCGGCATAGCCAATAGTTCAACAACTCCCAGCAACCCAGATGCGGCGCGGCAATGATCACGCCCTTGCCCGTGGCCAGCGCGGCATCGAAGAGCGCTTCGCCGCGCACTTCGCGAACCAGATCCAGCGCACGCTCCGCACCACCGCCCCAGATCTTCACGATTTCGGTGGCCGACTTGCCGCTTTCGATCAACACCTCGCGCAACAACGCGGCCTGTGCCGCGTCATCCAGTTGCGGCCGCACGATACGCAGGTTCACGGCAGTGTTCTGCACCATGCGGCTGCGCCACCACAGCGTCAGCTGCCCGATGCCGCTGCCGATGCCGTGCAACACACGCAAAGGCAAGCGACCCAAAAGGCGCAGGAGGAGATAGATGAGGTACATGTCGGCACGCATCCGCCCAGTTTACGGGAGTGGACTCAGAGTCTGTCCAACACTGCGCCGGTGATCGACCGCTTTCGCCGGCCACAAGGTGGTTTTAAGCTGGGCGCCTCGTCCCTTTCCGTGCGGCCATGATTGCCCTGATCCAGCGCGTACTCTCTGCCCGCGTCGATGTCGACGAGGAAGCCATCGGCGCCATCGGTCCAGGCCTGCTGGCGCTGGTGGCCGTCCAGCCGGATGACGGCGAGCCCCAGACCCGACGCATGCTCGAACGCCTGCTCGGCTACCGCGTGTTCGCCGACGACGCCGGCCGCATGAACCGTTCGCTCACCGATACCGGCGGCGGCCTGCTACTGGTCAGCCAGTTCACCCTCGCGGCCGACACCCGTTCCGGCATGCGTCCGAGTTTCACCAGCGCAGCGACGCCGGAACACGGTCGGCGCTGGTTCGATCGGCTGCTGGAGCTGGCGCGTTCGACGCATCCGGGGGTGGAAACTGGCCGCTTCGGTGCCCATATGAAGATCCAGCTGGTGAACGATGGCCCAGTGACTTTCTGGCTCGACACCGGTTGAACGAGCAGCGGCAAGCCATGCGCAATGCGATCTCTGCAAAAAGCAGCGCAAGGCCGCGATTTGGCGTGATTTTTGCGTACCCTTTTAGAATATTTTCCCACTTGAAAACTGGTCAAAAAAGCAGCACATCGCTATAATGTCCGGTTCTTGAACCCCGCGGCGGTCGGTTAATGAATAGCAAAGCTCCCCACGAGCAACAGTCGGAAATCAAAGCACTCATCTCCAAAGGTCTGGAGCAGGGTTATTTGACCTACGCCGAAATCAACGATCACCTCCCCGACGACATCGTCGATCCGGAGCAGATCGAAGACATCATGGCGGTGCTCAAGGGCGTCGGCATCGAAGTGCACGACGCCGCGCCGGATGCTGACCCGCTCGCCGACAAGGCCGGCAGCAGCACCGACGACGAAGCTGCCGCCGAAGAAGCCGTGGCGCTGTTGTCCGCGGTCGACGCCGAGGTGGGCCGCACCACCGACCCGGTGCGCATGTACATGCGCGAAATGGGTACCGTCGAGCTGCTCACGCGCGAAGGCGAAATCGCCATCGCCAAGCGCATCGAAGAAGGCCTAGGCCAGGTGCAGACCGCGCTGGCCAGCTTCCCGCTGACCATCGAGCTGCTGCTTGAGGAATACGACCAGCACCTGGACGGCAAGCGCCGCCTCAGTGAAATCCTGGCCGGCTTCCTCGACCTGGAAGAAGCCGCCGACCTCGCCCGCAAAGAGAAGGAAGCTGCCGCACTGCTGGCGCCGGAGCCCGAGGTCAGCGAGGACGCTGACGCCGCCGACGACGACGAGACCGCCACCGAGGACGAGGAAGAAGCCGGCCCGACCGGTCCCGATCCGGAAGAGGTCAAGCGCCGCATGGAGCTGCTGCGCGACTACTACGGCAAGTTCCAGAAGGCAGCGCCGAAAGCCGCCAGCATCACCGACAAGAAGATCGTCAAGCTGCGCGATCAGATGGCCGAGGAGTTCCTCAAGCTCAAGCTGCCGTCCGCGCTGATCGACGGCTTCGTGCGCAAGCTGCGCGAAGTGGTCAACGACATCCGTCATCACGAGCGTGTGCTGATGGACATCTTCGTCAAGCAGGTGAAGATGCCCAAGGCCGAGTTCATCAAGACCTTCCCCAGCAACGAGGGTAACCTCGAGTGGGTGGCCGAGCTGGGCCGCAAGCGCCAGAAGTGGTCGCCGAACATCAAGGCCCACCGTGAAGCGATTGATGCCGAGCAGGAAAAGCTCGCCACCATCGAGCGCAAGCTGTTCCTGCCGCTGATCGACATCAAGGACATCAATCGCGCCATGGCCAGCGGCGAAGCCAAGGCTCGTCGTGCGAAGAAGGAAATGGTCGAGGCGAACCTGCGCCTGGTGATCTCGATCGCGAAGAAGTACACCAACCGCGGCCTGCAGTTCCTCGACCTGATCCAGGAAGGCAACATCGGCCTGATGAAGGCCGTCGACAAGTTCGAATACCGTCGCGGTTACAAGTTCTCGACCTACGCCACGTGGTGGATCCGCCAGGCGATCACCCGCTCGATCGCCGACCAGGCGCGCACCATCCGTATCCCGGTGCACATGATCGAGACGATCAACAAGCTCAACCGCATTTCTCGCCAGATGCTCCAGCAGTTCGGCCGCGAGGCCACGCCGGAAGAACTGGCCAAGGAAATGGAGATGCCCGAGGACAAGATCCGCAAGGTGCTCAAGATCGCGAAAGAGCCGATCTCGATGGAGACCCCGATCGGTGACGACGAGGACTCGCATCTGGGCGATTTCATCGAAGACGGCAACGCCAGCTCGCCGATCGATTCGGCCACCGAGACCGGCCTGATGGAAACCGTGCGCGACGTGCTTGCCGGACTCACCCCGCGTGAAGCCAAGGTGCTGCGCATGCGTTTCGGCATCGACATGAACACCGATCACACGCTGGAAGAAGTCGGCAAGCAGTTCGACGTTACCCGCGAACGGATCCGTCAGATCGAAGCCAAGGCTTTGCGCAAGCTGCGCCATCCGAGCCGATCAGAACAGCTGCGCTCGTTCCTCGACGTCGAGTAAGCAACAACACAGCGACACCGAAGAAGCCCTGCCGATGCGGGGCTTTTTCGTTTCATGGTGACCGACTTGGCCAAGCCCGCATCAGTTCAAGTCGTATCAATTCATGTCGTAGAAGAACTGCTCATGCACGATTTTGCCGTCGCGCACTCGATACACGGCAATCTCGCGCATATCCGCACGCCCCCTACCCTTGTAGGTGACATCAATCCGCATCGACACGCTGAACCAGCTGCCGGCGATCACTGGGTCACTTACCTCGCCGCCATGGACAGCTTCGACGCTCTCCTGCCAACGGCGCCCTTTCTCACGGATAGCCGGCAATCCCACGGCATTGCCCATGGCACCCTCCGGCAAACCTTCCATCTCGACACTTACCGCATCATCCGCATACAGCTCGTTCTGCGCTTCCTCGTACTTGCCTTCACGGCAAAGCTCGACCAATCGTTTGGCTATCGTCAGGGTATTCATGCGCACTCTCCGACATGGGGGAATCCTAAGCGTACCCCTCCCCGCGGCCATCTGCTCCCACGACTTCCGACGCAAGCCCTCGTACGAAACGCGCACGCTACGGTAAACTTGCACGCTTGCACGGGCCTATAGCTCAATGGTTAGAGCAGAGGACTCATAATCCTTTGGTTCGAGGTTCGAGTCCTCGTGGGCCCACCATATGTACCAGCGGTTTGCAGCGATGTGCGCGGTTAACCATAGTTTGGCCGATTTGGCCAAACTATGAGATTCATAAGCATAGTTTGGCCACTGCCGCCCAGAAGCGTTGCGCTTCATGCCCTAGCTGGCCTTGCAGAAGAACGAGTCGTCGGAGAACCGGAAACGTCCGCTCTCGCCGCCAACAGCGGACACGAGAGTTCGTATGCTATGCGGAGATTGTTGCCTGTCCGTCCGCGGTGAAAGGACGGCTTTCGGTCAAAAGCGGTCGTTAGACCCACGCCTCGGACGCGCCTCCCCTAGCGACTGCCACAACCGCACCCAAAGTGAGATCAAATATTGCTCTCACGAAGTTGATGGTTGCCTAGCGGACTTACGCGTATCGTCAAGATCAAAGACCGTCACGTAGTTTGCAATTATGTAAGCTAGACACCAATAAATAGTGACGGTAGCTACTGGCTCGAACCACGAAATGGATGGCATTGTCGCGCTATGAATGAACAATCGATCCACATATCCAATATGAATATCACTCGTGATATACCCTCCGCGAAAAAATGTTGGAAAGGTTGTGAGGGATAGGTCACCTGAAACCCAAGCTGTCGCGAAACATATAAATCCAAGGGCGCGCAAACTTGAATGGGTCGGCTTTGGAGCGCGATGGGCTGCAACCCGTACCGTGCGCGAAAATGGGCAGTACCCAACGAACCACGTCCATGCATAAGGCACAACGAGAAGCCACTGGATAGTAAAAACAAAACTACAACGATCCGGGTCAGGCGAGATGGCTTTAGCGCCCCCAACTGCCGGTATATACCGCAATCCAAAATTGCTTATATCGTGAACAACTTCTAAGTCGGCGATGCGATCAAAAGATATCGCCGTGAGGTAGCTCAATACCAGACCAATCGCGATCATCGCCACCAGCGGCACTAAATTCACCTTGCCCCGGAGAGCGAGCGCCCTTCGTGAAGCGTATGACCCTATCATTAGATGAATCAAAGCAATCCCCTTAGTTTGCCTTTAAGCAAAGATCTTCGGTACGCAACAGATTAACTTCTCTGAGCAATTTCATTTGTGACGATCCCAGCCGAGGTCCGCCTTGGGTCGTAAGCAGGCATCAGCCGATGCTTCCCCGGACATCGTGAAGCCCTGTGATGCGGGTGACTCGGCCAATTGCCACACGCTTGGAACCCTCGTAACAATAAAACTCCACTCCAGGCTCAATACGTGCTCGATGGAGCTGCTCGCGCATCTCGGCAACGACAATTGTCATTCGAGCGGAAAGGTCAACGCCAATGGGTAGCGGAGTATCTGTTGGCAAGCTGTCGCCCGATAACGGGAAAAAATCAGGCCAGATCATGTATATCTGATCGACAACCCCGTCCGATGCATATGCAAAGTCCCATCGAAATCCATTGAAGGGAGGCGTATGTCGACCTCCCTCAGTCTCCGAGAAAATGCGAATGACCGCTTCAAAGTCGTCGGGAATTACGTAGAGACGATGCATGGATTGAGACCTTTCCCCTTTTGAGGCTAGAAATGAAGTTGTCCGCTGCAGGTCGGAAGCGGATGTGTTTAACCCGTCAGATGATGCTCCGCAAAAAGTTAGTACTTCACGATATTCAAACTGGCCGAGCCGGGAAGAACGTTTGCTTTTTGGGCGCCTTCCGCGAGAAGTTCCGCCGCCTCTGGCCCGACGTAGAAATCCCCGTGCTTTGCCCAGTTGCTCCTGATCCAACGGCTGATTTGCCGATATGGAAACTCCGTCAGCGCGGCGAGGCTTGCGACATCTGTGGATCGATAGACGTGGCCTAGCACAAGGAAAGGCTCCGTATAGTAGGGGCGCATGAATCTGATCAACGGGTCTTTTGAGTCCGTGTACCTCAACGGCGCTCCGAACGGATGGAGCTCGTCGGTCGGGCGAATTGACAAGAAACAATAGGGTCCGTCCTTTCCCAATGTTGGAGCAGCCCTGCCAACACTGGGAGCGATGAGCTGCAATCCCAGCGAATCGGCGTACTCTTCAAGCGCTCGACAATCAGCCTCGCCGCCGTAAATCTCGACGCTGGATCCCATTTGCCCCCCCTTTGACTTCCAAAAGCTAGCACACAGTAACGTCCGCTATGGGTGGCGGACGTCACGGCGCCCAGACCTCGGTAGGCTCATACCGCACTAGCTGAGACCCCTCAAAGTAGTTGCCGTAGTACTCGTTCTCGCGGAGCCCAGGGTTCGCTTCAAAATCGATATAGGGCTCCCCGCAATGGGGACAGCGAAAAGGGTTGGTGTAGCTGTAGCTCGACCCATCGGGTGCCAGAGGGAGTGATTGTTCGAGGGCAGCAAGAGCTTTGGGCTCCGGCGTCGAGAGAGGCCAGGACTACCCGGCACCATTGTGCTAACGGTGAGTGTGTATTTCCCGGAACCGGAATAGAAGTACCCAGAATTACTGAATCCAGCGTGGTACGAGCGAATCAGAAAGCTGCGGCGACATTTATCGCATTCGCACGATAGCAATATATTGCCAGGGGTGACGCTTCCACTGAAATGCAAGCCGCGTCTGAAGAGACCCTTTCCTGCCAACTCCGTGTTGGAGACAGTTGCTCCTGACAGAAAAAATGGCTGGAAGCGAACTCCCGTCGCCTTCCCATGCGCAAGGGCGCTGGCGTCAAATGTCGGCGAATCACCGACGACACAATCAGCCTGGCAAGCTTTGCTGACGTGAACCCGAACCGAAATATGTGCCCAACCTTGGGCTGACCCCAACTTATGGTCATGCACGGTGCCGTTGCGATCGACAAAGGATACGGTTGAATTCGCGTCGACGTGGACGGACGGCGTTTTTTCGCAGGGAAGCTCATCTTCGTAGATCGCGCACAGTTCGCTTCCGTTTACTCGAACCGAGAGGAGTACCGGCGGTTTCTTTTTAAAGATATTGAAGAGTGACATCTGAGTCCTGAGCACTTTGGAAGGCGATGGCGTGCCGTTAACTTAGACCAGAAACTTCTTGGAGCATTTTCCTGCAATGTCCGCTGCGGGTCGAAAACGGACCTCAAGATTCGGGCTCGTGCTGCCCCTGCCTCTGCGACAGAGGATGGCCTAACCTCGATGCAACGACAGAAGCCGCCGTAAAAAGCATCCAAAGCGCCAACAGCGCCAGGAATATGTGCGTTGGCGTGGCGAGCAGAGCGCCGAGCTCGCTCTGGGGTTCGAATAGCCTGACGACCGCGCCTCCCAGGAGGATTAGTGCAAAACCCGAGTTCAGGGCAATTCCAGTTGGCGTCAGTTTCCGCACCAATGTGGATTCAGGCGACACTCTTGATGCGCGGCGTTTAAACCATAGCCCTAGGGCGACCACCGCGACGCAAGGCACGACGATCATTGCCAGAACGAAGAGTATTAGCAGGATATTCGACACGGTCGCCCCCAACGATCTAGCCGCGCACTAGGCTAACAGGTTCGTTTCGGGTCGGAAGCAGCCCTTAGGCCGCCCCGACCCAGAGCGTCATCAGACCTCAGTTTCTTCTGCCATGGCAAGGGCATCCTCTATTTCGATCCCCAGATACCTGACGGTGCTTTCCAGTTTCGAGTGCCCAAGCAGCAACTGGATGGCGCGCACGTTGTGAGTCCGCCGATAGATTAAGGTGGCCTTGGTCCGGCGCATGGAGTGCGTGCCGTAGTCTGAAGACGGCAAACCCACGGCGGCGATCCAGCCCTTGACGATACGGGCGTACTGACGGCAAGAGAGGTGCTCACCCAACCTGACCCGGCTTGGGAACAGGAAGTCTTGTCGGGAAAGAGCGCGCTTCGCGATCCATGCGGCGACCGAATGGCGCGTTTGCTCCGTTACCTCGAATTGGACGACTCTACCCGTCTTCTGCTGGATCACTTGGGCCCTCGAACCCAACAAGCCCCCACGAGCCAGGTCACCGACACGAAGGGCAATCAGGTCACACCCTCGGAGCTTACTGTCGATCGCCAAATTGAACAGAGCCAGCTCTCGGGTACTTCGCTGCAACTGAAGCCGAATTCGGATCCCGAATACCTCCCGCAATTTCAGCGGGAGCTTTTGACCGACTAGCCTCCCTCTGTTCCACGGGGCGTTCTGTGCTTCTGGACGGTTGCTCAACATGACGATCTCCCAACGCTAGGGGAGTGCCGTCATACTTCAGCTGCAAACTTCGGGCAATCATGGGCTGAGGTCTGCTTGCGACCCGTAGCAGACGAAACTATATAGGGGTGGGAATGGAACGCGACTCGCTAAAGGAAGTTCGGCTGAGGCAATTGCCAGGGATTCTTGCGATGTTCTCTGCGCTGTGTGTCTTTGCATGCATCCA
>Ga0302227_10000382_pt1 | contig 41000 bp, 44 predicted proteins | sample II_Palsa_N1_1_FD_193525 | JGI IMG/M metagenome (GOLD analysis project Ga0302227, IMG submission 193525) | Peat permafrost microbial communities from Stordalen Mire near Abisko, Sweden - II_Palsa_N1_1 | ecosystem: Environmental > Terrestrial > Soil > Palsa > Peat permafrost | place: Sweden... | reverse complement strand
CGGCGGCATTGTGGATGACGGCGTCGAACGCGCCGAGTTCGTTGACCTGCTCTGCGACCTTCCGAGTCTGGGCGATTGTGCCGAGATCTCCGATAACGACTGCCTCTGCCTCCGGAACGTTCCTCTCGTTTGCGCGGGCCTGGCTTCGGGCGTGCAGGACGACCCTGTGACCCTGCTCAATCAGCAGTTTCGCTGCCATCTTGCCGAGGCCGTCAGCAGATCCGGTGATGAATATACGTGCCATTGTCTTGATCCTTTCCTTTTGGAAATGATTGGTAGCGAGTGTTAGTGCTTCTCTGACCGGTCCTTCAAGCTCGTCAGCCAAAGCTGATGCACCTCGTGCATGCCGTTCGGTTGCTGCTCACGGAACTGAATCGCACCAGGCCCCTTCACAACCTCTTCTGTGACGACGTGGCATCCCTCAGGGGTCTTGGTAAGAAGGAACGTGTGATAAGCATGGACGTCCTTACCATCTCCGAACCACCCGAGGCGGCTATTCGATTTGAACTCCCACACGCGGCTTTCGATGTGGAATCCGAAGGTCTCCCAGGAGATTCGTGCGTTCTTACGGAGCCGATGATCCGGAGTGTTCAGAACCTTAACGTCCTTCGAGTTGGAGTACCAGGAGGGCCAGGCCTCTGCATCCACAAGATTGGAGAAAACTATCTCACATCCGGGTTGGATGTCGATTTCATTGTGCGCAAAGAGGTCCGCCTGCTCGGGCTCGAATCCCCTGGGCCAATGAATCTGGTTGTTGCGCAACGCGCCGTCGCCGCTGAATGTAAGTCCCTGATGTGCTGGCACCTGCGCCTGGCCGTTCATGCCGAAGATCGCTGCAGCGAGCAGCATCGCCCATATTCTATGAATCGCCATGTTCCTTACCCATCCCTTTCAGTGCTTCCAAGTATCTGACTCACGGGGATTGATTCGGAACCAATCTTCTCGGCATTTCACTTATAACCGAGTAGCATAAGCGCATGGGTTTCGATGACCGTCTTCTGAATGGCGTGAGCGCTCTTGCAGCCGTGGTGAGATCAGGCGGCTTCGCGGCCGCGGCGAGATCCTTGAACGTCTCCCAACCGGGCATTAGCCGTGCAGTTGCTCGGCTCGAGGCGCAGGTTGGAATCCGACTGTTGGAGCGGACGACACGCTCCGTCTCCCTCACGGACGAAGGCAGGCGATTTTACGAGACCATCGGCCCGATTGTGTCGGCGCTCGAAGACGCCACCGCCGCTTTGGCCGAAGGGAAAGTGACCGTCCGGGGGAGACTCCGCGTCAACATGGACCCTTACTTCTCGCAGCTCATTCTAGGCCCGCAACTCAGCGGATTTCTCAAAGCATATCCGGAGCTAAAGGTGGACCTGGTCACGCGGGAGGGCCTCGGAGATCTGATCTCGGATGGATACGATCTGGGAATTCGCTTTGGCGAGCCGCGCCCATCCACTCTTGTCGCCAGAAAATTGCTGGACACGAGAGTTCTTACCATAGCCTCGCCCGGCTACCTGAAGAAACACGGCCACCCTACCGACCCGCAGCAACTGGTCACGGAACGACATCGGATGGTCGATTTTCGAGACCCGGAGACAGGCCGTCCCTTCGAGTGGGTGTTCCGTAAAGGACGAAAGGAGATCAGGGTTGAGACGCAAAGCCAGCTCATGCTAAGTGACGTTGCCACAATGCACGCCGTGTGCCTGGCAGGATGTGGGATCGCTCAAGTCCTCGAACTCGGTGTGGACGCTCATCTCTCGAGTGGACGACTGGTGAGCCTCTTTCCTGATTGGGAGGAGGAACGTTTCCCCTTGTATGCCTACTATCCCTCGCGCCAATACCTCGCACCGAAGACGCGCGCGTTTCTTGAGTTCCTGTCTTCGACGGTCCAGTCCTCGCACTCGCGCAAGACAATTCCAGGCTGATTCCGAAGACTCTAGTTCGGTGAGACATTTTCCGAGAATTGACCTCGACGGAGTTCGCTCCGGGACTCGGCGGGTTCTATCCGAAACTTTCTCTCTAGCGTTCTGGATTCTGCAGCCGCTAACGTCGGCGAAATGTAATTCGCGGCCCTCGCACGTCATCCCCTGTGGTGTGATCTAGCCGCGGAAGGTAAGGACATCGTTCGTGTCGGTGCAGAATTCGATGTGGTTGCCGTTGATCCAGCCCTGGAACTTGCCATGCTGGTGCGGTCTGTGGAAGGTGCCCAAGACGATGTTACTGTTCTAGCTTACCTGGATAGCCTTGAGCGAGCTGCCAGGCTTATCGACGTTGTAGGCGTAGATCGTCCAACTGCCGGCAATGTTGGGAGCTGGCTGCAGGTCCTGGGCGGATAACCCGCCGGAGCTTAGAGGAAGCATCGTTACGATTGAAAGCAGGAAGAGCACGACGCGTTTCAGTTTCATGACAGTTTCTCCTAGGGTCCATGGGAAACTGTGATTCATTTCATCCTCGGCTTGGTTATGACTTGAGCTTAGAAGTGCGCGGCCTCGAGATATATATAGAGGTCTTCACACACGCATCCATGTCGTTCTACAGGAATTCGAATGGGGGAGAAAGTGAAGCCTGCAGTGCGCGAGCGCGATGCAGGCCTGCGAACTTCAACGCAAGATCGTTACTGCGGGGGCTGCTGATCCTGATGCTCATTGGCGACATCAGCGGCAAGGCGGAGTTCTTCGTTTGCCTCGCTCAAGAGCTCTTTGGCTCTCGCAGCGTGGCCGCCGAGCTGGCCGTCGTTGGCCCTCTGTGCATAGCTGACGTAGTTGAAGGCCTGGACAATGTTGTCCTGCGCGGCGGCAAGATTGCCATGGCGGTAGCGGTCGATATTGACGTAGGGCGGTGGTACACCCTGGGCAAGTGCCATGGCGCATAGTATCGATGCGCTGGCGAGGGTGGTGACGATCATATTGCGGCGTTTCAAGTTAGTTCTCCTTTATGCAGGAATGAGTAATGCGCTGTGTGTTGCCTTTTGTACTGCAGTGGGACGCTTCAACAGCTAGTCCCAAATTGCCATGACGATCTCGCCCTTTTCGTTGAGGAGGAGGGTGATTCGATTTGGGTCAGAGTCAAGGGTACCGAGTCCGTCAGACTCACGGATGACGCGGAGCTTGCTCGGCAATTCCTCTTCGCGAACGACGGCGTCCTGCGATCGTCCGGCCGGCGCGGCCTGTCCCTTAGGGACGAAGAGCTTACCAACGCAACCGGCGCAGTTCCTGGGTGGAGCAGCGGATTCCGCATAGCCGGGCATCGATTTCAAGACGACTCGGTTGGCTGCACCGTGCACTCGCACGCCGTTGAAGGGATGGCCCGACTCGATCGTGAAGATGGCCTCGACTTCGGGATAGGTTGTCGAGGGTGAATTCTCGGAGGGCGCTTCGGCGACGAGGGCGAGGTCAAGGATCCCGTCGGAAGGGGTGCCCTTGGTGAGGGGCACGAGTTCGACAGACTCCCAGCCTTCCGTAGTAACGAGGCCGCGCACACGGACCACATCCAACTGCGGAGCGTGCGAGCTGCGCAGGACTTCGACGCTGGTGACCCAGAAGACGGGGGCCGTATTCGGAGCTTCATCCTGGGATGGCGCAGACGCCTGTTGTGGCGGGGGCGCTGCCTCCTGCGCGCTGGGCGGGTTGACGGCATGCGGGGAGCTGGTTTGAGCATGGCCGATGCCAGTGAGCACCAGCGCAGCCTGGAGGAGTGCAGTTACCTTGGTCTTATTTTGCATAGAGTTGTTGCTCCTTCGTCTTTGGAGATGTTTTGGGTTATGCACACAGGGCTTGAGCGAGTTCGGGCTCTTCCGCAGTCGAGACTGCGAAAAGCTGGGCTGACTGGACCGCGTCGTTCGTCTTCGCCAGCATTGCTTCCATTTGGTCGTAGGCTGAAAGGATCAGATTGGCCGGTGTAATTTGAACAAGATTGCAGAATGACGTTTGCGTGCTGGCAAAGGTACCGTTCTCTGACAGCTTGTTGACCGGGGCGCCCCCTCCACAGAGTGAGAAGTATCCGCACTCTTTCCGGCAGGCTTCAACCCCGGCGCGGATGTCGGTGGCCATGGCTTCCATTGCAGGGCTCATCAGCATTTGTTCTATGGTGTGCTGGTGGACATTGCCGACGATGAAGTTGTTGTAGCGCTCGTTCTTATATCCGAGCAGTTCGGGGGAGAAAGATGACACGTTGCCCTTGCAGTCGATATTGAGCATGGCCAGGGGTTCGACCTGCTCGTTGCTCAGCGGCGCCTCTTCTGGACGGAAGATGCGTGGGATCAGGCCGTCAATTTCACGGATGAAACTGATTCCAGGATTCTGACGGGCGATGGTCCAGAAGCGGTGGAGAAAGGCGTTGAACTTGTCCCGCATGGCGTCACGCGACAGCGTCATGAGCTCCGAGACGTGGTCGTTCTCGGACTCTTCGACGTTGAAGCAGACGTCCTCGATTCCTTCCTCAACGTAGAAGGCATGGAGCTCCTCGGGACATTCCAGCGCTTCCTTGGAAAGCACTGAAATGACATGGAACGGAATTCCTTCCTCCTTGAGCAGGCGCGCCCCGCGGATTGCGCGGTCAAAGGTTCCCTTGCCTGAGCGGGTGACACGGTTTGCGTCGTGCATATGCCGAGGACCGTCAATGCTGACGCCTATGCCTACCTTCCAATTACGGATGAGGTCGCACCACTCCTTCGTGACCAGGGTTCCGTTGGTCTGGAAAGAGTGGCGAATTTCTATTGAAGAAGGCCGAAGTTCTTCGATCGCACGGAACACGGATTCGTAATACGACACCGGAAGCACCAGCGGCTCGCCCGCGTGCCAGATGACGGTGATCTGCGCCCCCGCATAGGGAGAGTCGAAGACCCTCTGAAAGCTGGCAACAACGGTCTCGATGTCCATGACCGACGTGTCGTCGCGAGTCGGCAGATAGCAGTACTTGCACCGAATGTTGCAAAACGGCGTGGGCTGCAAAACGATGGTTTGAATCCGCGGTTCTGAGGTTTGCATGATGCCTGTGTCCTTTCGCGTGAGCAATTCAGCCAGGGGCTACCAGTTGTGCCAGAAGTTATGCCAGTTGTGCCAACCGCCATTGCCCCAGTTGTGCCAACCGCCATTACCCCAGCCGCCGTTGCCCCAGTTGTGCCAGCCGCCATTACCCCAGCCGCCGTTGTGCCAGCCGAAGCCGCCGTTCAGCCAGTCGGCAAGCATGAGGTGGGCGCCGGACGGACTCTTGAAAACGACGTCGTTGGCCGAGGAAACCTCGGCGCGGATTTCGCTGAGGCGGTCGGCGACCGTCACGTTGTTCGAGGCGGTGTGGGTGGTCGCTTCCGCTTGACTTTGCGTCGCGGCTAATGCGGCGGAAATGCCGACTACGCCCGCGGGTAAGAGTAGTGCAAGAGCTTTGGAAGTGCGCTTTTTCGCGCTCATAGTGTGTCTCCTTGAAGACTTAGGTTAGGCGGCCGCAACCCATAAGGAAATCCGTGACCCTACACGCCGTCGCGTGCGGCGCTACATAAGAAACCATGTGGTTCCGCATGGATCGAGGGTAGAGTGGACGTGGCGGAACGGGTACAATTTCGACACCGCCCGCGCTCCAACTCTGGATCATGTCAAGGAAGTGTGCAGCATGAAGCAGTGGCCACATGATCGGTACGACCGGGCTGATGGAACCGTTTCAGCTTGCGCGCTGTCCATCGCATTCGTCGCGCTGTGCGTTTTCTCCTTCACGCGCGTCTGGGCGCAATATCGGTCAACCCAGTGGACGGCTGACTCCGGCCTTCCGCAAAACAGCGTTCGCGGCATCGTTCAAGCTACAGACGGGTACCTCTGGGTGGCCACACTGGATGGAATCGCAAAGTTCGACGGCATTCGATTTACCGTCTTCAACAAGAGCAACACGCCCGGCATCACATCCAACCGCTTTGTCGCGATGGCTGAAGGAGACGGCGGCGATCTTTGGATGGCTAGCGAAGACGGCAACCTGATTCGATATCATGCTGGCCACTTCGAAGGGATGGGAGAGAAAGACGGACTTCGCCAGCATTCGGTTGGTGCCATTACCTACGATCATCGCGGTGGCGTCTGGGTGGACTCTGACGACAGGGTGTACCGTTGGGCACCCCAGTCCGGGCGCTTCGAAAGGGAAGCATTCGACCGAGACGACACGAGGTTCATTCCTTTGTGGTGGGGCGGAACAGGATTCTGGGCGCTTCAGAACGGCAATCTTCTGTGTTTCACGCGTGGCCACCTGACCAAATATCTGCTGCCGAAGACGTTGACGCCGGCACGCATTCGAGGTGTCGCGGTAGGAGGGGACGATGTCGTGTGGATCGGTGTTACGGATGGCCGTCTGGGCAAACTGGTCGACGGATCCCTGGTCATGGAAAAGGGAACAGTTACGGCTGACTGGCTGAGCTCGACGAGGGAGAACTGGAAGGAAAAAATTGCCCCGGACTTCAGACGCACGGTCGTCTTCCCGTCTGACGGGATAGAAAAAGGAATCCCCTATAACGTCGTTTCTGCCGACGACGAGGATAACTTGTGGGTGGGATCGGAAGACGAAGGGCTGTTCCGCGTGCAGCGACAATCGATCAAGTCGTTGTCTTCGACGCAAGGCCTTGCGAGTGACGGCGTCTATCCGGTAATGGAGTCCAGCGCAGGAGACATGTGGGTGGGAAGCTGGCCGGCGGGGTTGACGCGCGTTCACGACGGCCGGGTAACGGCCTTCACGAAGGCGGACGGTGTGCCTGGACTGGTGACAGCGCTTGCCGAAGACCGATCGGGAAACATCTGGGTGGGCTCGCATAACGGGGTGCGTACATTTTCCCACGGACGATTGATGGTTCCCCCCGGCATACCCGAAGGGAACCTGCCGGTCGTTCAAGTCATCCACCAGATGCAGGATGGAGGGATCATGCTGGGAACTCCTAAGGGCATCTATATACTCGCTGGATCTAACTCGCGCTGGATGACGGCGCACGATGGCCTGGCTTGTGACGATGTTCGTGTGATCCTTGAAGATAGCAGCGGAGATACTTGGGTCGGCGGATATGGCGGCCTCACGCGCATCCACAACGGAGTGATGACCCGCTGGACAGAGTCCGAGGGTTTGCCCAGCAATAACATCCGAGCCATTGACCAGGACAGCGCAGGCGACATCTGGGTGGGAACCTACGACGGTGGTATCGGCTGGCTTAACAACGGTAAATGGGTCGTCTTCAATCAGAGTTCAGGGCTCTACGATAATGGCGCTTTCCAAATCCTTGAAGATAGCCAGGAGCGGTTCTGGATCAGCTCCAACCGGGGCATCTACCGCGTAAGCCGGAAGCAGTTGATCAACGTGGCGGAAGGGCGGGAAAAGAGGCTCGACTCTGTCGCCTACGGAAGAGCGGATGGAATGTTGAGCATGGAGTGCAATGGTGGAGTCTGGCCGGCGGGAGCCAAAGACGCGCACGGATTCCTGTGGTTCCCAACCGAGAAGGGTGTCGCCATTGTCGATCCAGGGTCTGTATCCGTTGACAAGTTGCCCCCAAGAGTCGTGATCGAATCAGCATCCGTTGAACACAAGCTGCAGACGGAGGTCAACCAGGTTGTGATGCGGCCGGCCCAGACGAACCTCGAAGTACAGTACACGGCTCTGAACTACTCGAGGCCGGAACAGATCTCATTCCGTTACAAGCTGGATGGCGTGGATGACGACTGGCAGGAAGTGGGACATAGGCGCACGGCGTACTACACCCATCTTCCCCCCGGCAACTATATCTTCCGCGTGGCTGCAAGGAACAGCGACGGGATCGCAAGCCTGACGGACAGTACCTTGCGAGTGACAGTGGTTCCACCGTTCTATCGCCGCTGGTGGTTCTTCGGCTTAATCATTTTGACGACACTGGCAATTCTATGGCTGGCCTGGAATCGCCGCGCGCAAGAAGTGGCGAGAGAGCAGGCATCGCAGCAGGCATTCTCACGCGAACTGATTGCGTCTCAGGAAAGCGAACGGAGACGCATCGCCGCGGAACTGCACGACAGCCTCGGCCAGCGCATGATTATCATCAACAACCTCGCGCTTTTCTTGCTAAAGATGAAGGGCAAATCCGTCACGGAGGAAGACAAGAAGCAAACGATAGAAGAGATAAGCGCGGAGGCCACGCAGGCGATCGAGGAAACTCGAGCGATCTCCTATGCACTGAGGCCGTTCCAGCTCGACCGGTTGGGACTGTCGAAAGCGATTCAGGCGATGGTGACAAAGGTAGCGCGCGCGTCAGAGATTGAACTCAAGGCCGACATTGAAGACATCGACGACGCCTTTCCCGAAGACTTGCGCATAAATTTTTACCGCATCGTGCAGGAGGGCCTAAACAACATTGTGAAGCACTCTCATGCGACTCAGGGCACTGTGACAGCACACCGGACGAAGTCTTCTGTTGTGCTGACAATTTCCGATAACGGCCGGGGACTGCCGAGCGAACCACGCAACCCGAAGTCCGGTGCGGGAGGGTTTGGTTTGACCGGTATCCGCGAGCGCGCCATGCTGATGAAAGGAACGCTGCAAATCAAAAGCGAGGACGGGAATGGTACTCTGTTCGTGATCCACTTCCCCCTGGAAAGTGAGCGCGTACGATGAGCAACTTCATTGAAGTTCTGCTTGCAGACGATCATCCTGTCGTGCGTCGAGGGCTGAAAGCGACAATTGAGGAAGACTCGGACCTGCGCGTGATTGCGGAGGCTGCGGATGGCAACGATGCCTTGCGCCAGATCATCGATTTGCGGCCCGCGGTCGCGATCCTCGATATCGATATGCCCGGCCTCAACGGACTGGGAGTGGCGCGCGAGCTGTCCGCCCAGAAGATCGAGACGCACGTCGTGTTTATGACCTTCCACGCCGACGAGGACCTGATGCGCGCCGCAATGGATGCTGGCGGAAAGGGATATCTGCTTAAGGGCAGCGAGACCGACGAGGTAGGAGCGGCTATACACGCCGTGTGCGCAGGCAGAACCTACATCGGGTCCAAGATGGCAGCGATTCTGCTGAATCAGAAGGCCGAGTTGTCCGGGGGCGTTCAGCCGCTGGACATCACTCTCCTGACGCCCTCGGAGAAGAAGATTCTCCGCCTCATCGCGGATGGCCTTTCCAGCAAGGAGATTGGTGGTGCGCTGTCTATCCATTATCGAACAGTCGAAAATCACCGTACTAACATGTGCCGAAAACTAAACATCGAAGGCGCGAATGCGCTCGCGCGGTTCGCTTTGCAGCATCGATCTGCGCTGCATGAGCGACTGCTTTAGGGGAGCCCTGGCATAGGGTTCTGGGCGCGACAGCTATTCAGAGCGTCCCTGAGCACGATGTCGAGTTCGGTGAGATTGTTCTTCAACGCGTAGGCGCAGGCTCCCGCCTCTCGAGCTGCGCTGCGAAGGGCGTCGTCGTTGTAATCCGTCACAATCACGATTCGTGCCGCAGCATACTGCTGGAGGATTTGCCGCGTTGCTGAAAGGCCGTCCATGCGCGGCATCCTGACGTCCATCAGCACCACGTCGGGTCGGTGTTCTGTGTACGCGGCTAATGCGTTGGCTCCATCTTCACACTCAAAAATGTTGTCGGCAAAATCGCTGATCGCGCGCCGGATCAGCCTTCGAATAGCCGGGTTGTCTTCCACGATTAGGATCGTCATCAGTTGCTTTTCTATCTCGTGCCTGTCTGATCATAGGCGTTACTTATTTCCCTAAGCATCCGTGTCGTTACATGGCGACTGCGTGTACCACTGCACGGCATACCCATGTGGTTCCGCACGGTCGGGTGTTGAGTGGGACGACGTGGCGATGCGCTCCGGTAGGTCGCTACGTCCAGCAGGTAACCCGTGCGGAAACACACGAGTTCACAAGAGGACTATTGCACTTGCCGAGAATCTCCCGCATCAGGTTTTGTCTCCTTTTCCTGCCACCAGCGTTGCTCATGCGCGCGCAGGCGTTGCATACCGCGCCGTCACCCAGCATCGCGGTCTCGCCATTACCTTCGACGCCGAGCGCTCCCTCCGATCCGCAACTCCCGAAAGTTTCTGGACGCAGGGTGGCTCCATCGAGCTTGGCACCAATACCTGGCGCGGTCTGGGCGTTGCTGCGAATGTCACCGGTGCCCACACCAGCTCGATCGGTGCGACCGCCATTCCGTTATCCATCGTCACAACGACGTTCGGCCCCCGCTATCGTTGGCATGCGGACCACCGCGTTTCGCTCTACGTCGAAGGCCTGATTGGCGAGGGGAATGGCTTCAAGAGCCTCTTTCCGACAGTCAGAGGATCCCAGACCAGCGCCAACAGCCTCGCAGCCCAAGCCGGCGGCGGACTCGAGTACAGGCTCTCGCAGCATGTCGCTGTGCGTGCAGTCGAAGCCGCGTGGCAACACACACAGCTGCCCAATGGAACCAACAATATCCAGTTCACATTTATCAGCGGCACTGAGGTGCGATGCGAGTCCGAGGGCGTGGGATCGACGAAAGTCGTAGTTCGCGTCAATCGACGTCGTGCATTCTTGTGGTTTCTATTTTGGGTCGCGCTTAGCTCTTTTGTAGCGTGTGCCATGCCGGAACCAGGCGGCGCGATAATGTTCCTCCTAGTGTCCTGTACAGCATGGTTCGGCATAGTTCGCTTCCTCGGTGATTACTTAATCACGAAGGAGATTGGGGTCCGCCTGAAAGATCACTAGCGCACCTCTTATTCGTCAGCTAAAACTGCTAGACAAATCCAGCATCGGACACGTTCCCCCAAAACGGTGTTTCCGGAAACTACCGACCCCAACTTGCCGAAATCGGACTTCAGGAAGTGGTTTTCGTTAGGACTCATTCAGACTGATCGCGATGAAGAACTCGTTATCCGGTCATGAATCTGCGCCGAGTGGATACCCTACAAGAAATCAATCTTCCCATCCTTGATCCAAAGAGTGAATCCGCACAGTTGGTCAACCACCAGCGCTGATGCATGTAACGTTCTGTCGAGGTCAGGACAGTTCGGAACATGTTCGGGATGCACCCTCATTCTAAAAAGACAAGCGGCCTGCGAGAGTGCTTGTTTATTCCTCTATTCCGGGAGCTTTGCGCTGCCCACGACCGTGAATCTCGCACTTTGAGTATGCAGCGTTTCATCCGGTTGCCCGCCTCCAAGAGAGACTTCGTACACTCCCGGGAGAACCACGCGTGCTCCCTTGTCATCGACCTGACCCAGCGTCCGCGGGTCGAGTGTGAAAGCAACACGGGTTGACTGGCCCGGAGCGAGGTGGACGCGCGTAAACCCTGCAAGCTTGTGGATGGGATTCTCAAAATCCTTCGGCTGCGTGAGGTATAGTTCAACGACCTCATCGCCGGCCACGGAGCCCGTGTTTTTCAGGTCGCCTTCCACCGTGATGGGATCGCCGGCCTTTACGTACGCCGATGGAACCTTGAGGTCCCGATAGGCGAAGCTCGTATAGCTAAGCCCGAAGCCGAAGGGGTAGAGCGGCTTTCCTGAGAAGTATCGGTAGGTGCGACCCTTCATCGAGTAATCGACAAAGGGCGGAACCTCGTCCAGCGAGGCATAGAACGTCAACGGAAGCCGTCCTCCAGGATTGTTGTCGCCGGCCAGTGTCTCCGCGATGGCAGTACCGCCTTCCTCTCCGGGATACCACGCCTCAAGGATGGCGTTGGCATGTTCTTGTGCCCAGTTCACAGCCAGGGCGCTGCCGTTTTGCAGTACGACGATCAGCGGCTTACCCGTGGCTGCAACTGCCTCCAACATCTCCTCCTGCACAGCGGGCAGATTGATGGAAGTGCGATCGCCGCCACTGAAACCATCCAGCTTGACTGGCATCTCCTCTCCTTCGAGCGAGGGAGAGAGCCCTACAAAAGCCACGGTGATGTCGGACTGCCTGGCTGCAGCGGCGGCCTGATCGAGCAGCGCAGCGGCAGGAGCCTGCCACGTAAGATCGATGCCCGCGCTCCCCGTGCCATGGAAGTATTCCAGACGGATAGCATGGGGTTTGGAGTCGCTGAAGTGTATGGAGTTGTCGATCACGGCGCCCCGTTCCCCTGTCTTCTGGTTGCTGCTTTCGACCAAGAGTTTGCCGTCGAGATACAGTCGGAAGCCCTCCGCATTCTCGCAGGCATAGCAATAGTTCACATGGACACCCAGCTTGTAATCTCCGGATGCAGGCGGCGTAAATGTTCCGCTCCAGCGCACGGAGTAGTTGTTCCGCTGCAGACCTTCGACAGGCGCGAACTTGTCCCAGTTGAAGTTGATGGTGCGGTCGGTGCGCGTGAGCACGGGCTTACCGGTCAGGTCTTTGGAGTCGAAGTACTCGCCCGTAAGTCCTTCGCCGTGACCGCTGGCCGGATGCAGAGCCGTGTGTTCGATCGGCATCGCGAGGCCCTCGACAAGACTCGAACCCTGGGCATACCTCACCGTCGTGGAAGGGAAGCGCTTTTCCACTCCTTCCAGGGGTAAAACCGGCGCTTGCGGCGGCCCGTTGTAGTTGCCCTGCAACGATTGTACGAGTTCAGCTGTTGGTCCGATGACGGCTATGCTGCGCATGCCCGGCTTCAGCGGAAGGATCCCGTCTGTATTCTTGAGCAGCACCATCGATTCCCGCGCAGCTTGCAGCGAGAGTTCGCGGTGCTCGGGCGAGTTCACTTCGCTATAGGGAATACGGCCGTACGCAAAACTCGATGGCGGATCGAACATCCCCAGCCGGAAGCGTGCGCGGAACAGCCGGCGCAACGACGTATCGAGCTCCGCTTCCGTGATCAAATTCTGGTGGACAGCGTCGACTAGAGCCGGAAACGCCTGCCCGTTCCCAAAGCCGCACTCGAGATCCGTGCCCGCCTTAACTGCATCCGCCGCGGCGTGGGCCATGTCTGGTGCATAGTGGTGGCCCGTGTTCACATCCGCCACAGCGGCGCAATCGCTTACAACATACCCGTTGAAATGCCACGCATCGCGCAGATGATCGCGCAGCAGCATCGTGCTGGCGCAGGCCGGTACACCGTCGATCGCGTTATAGGCGCACATCACCGACTGCGCATTCGCTTCCGTCACCGCGGCACGGAAGGCTGGCAGATAGGTGTCTTCCAGATCGTGGGGCGAAAGGTCCACGTTGAACCGGTGCCGCGAAGGCTCCGGGCCGCTATGCACGGCAAAGTGCTTTGGTGTGGAGACGACTCTCAAATGATTCGGATCGTCGCCCTGCATCCCGGTCACGAACGCTACGGCCATCCGTCCAGTGAGAAACGGGTCTTCACCATACGTTTCCTGTCCGCGCCCCCAGCGGGGATCGCGAAAGATATTGATGTTGGGCGCCCAGAAGGTAAGCCCGAAGAACATCTCATGGTCGCCTTCGCGCATGGCTTCGTTGTACTTTGCGCGAGCCTCGGTGGAGATCGTCTGGCCCATATGGTGAACCAGATTTGCGTCCCACGTCGCGGCCATGCCGATCACCTGCGGAAAGTTGGTGGCCACGCCAGCGAACGCCACACCATGCAAACCCTCATTCCACCAGTCGTACTTCGGCACATCGAGGCGCGGGATCGCAGGAGCGTGATCGCGCATCTGATCGACCTTCTCCTGCAGCGTCATGCGGCCAATCAGATCCTCGACGCGCTGGTCCACCGGAAGCGCGGGATTCTTGTATGGAAGCGTTCCGGTCTGCAGCTGCGTCTGTTGGCCGGAAATATGCAGCGGCAGAAAGAGGACGACAGCGAAGATGCAAGAAAGAATGCGGGCAGGGAGACCAACCATCGGCAGCAGCTCCTACAAATTGGACAACTGGTTCGCAATCTTACTACGAACCGTCGCCCCTCCCGACAGGTGGGGTGAGGGTCTTGAGACGAAGAAGATTCGAACGTTCGAGTTACAGAGGTTGAGGATGTCGCTCCGCAAATGGCCGCTAGTAAGCTTCGTCAAGATCAAGAAACTCCTGCCGGGAGAGTCTCAGAGCTTCCACTTCGTTAACACCTTCGGGACAAGGCGGAATCGTGCTGTATCCCGGACGGAGTGGAAAGACCAGAGATAAGCAACGCAGACCACGATGGTCATCGAGCGGTCCAAGGCATCAGATGCTGACTCATTTCAGTTATAAACTTCATCAATGCGTTTTTCTATTCACAGGACCGCGAGGTCAGGTTTTTGCTGCCTCTGCTTAACCTTGTGATTTTTGGCCTTCAGCTATAAGTGCTGTTTGCCATCCCTCGACGGAACACACGATCATGTCGTTTTGCTGGGGCTCGATTACGCTCCTCAACGTCATGACCTATTGGGGCACGTATTGGAAGTTGACACCACAGGGACTGTTTGAGAGCAAGGTGCTGTTGATGCGCCGGGTCATTCCCTATAGCGACATTCAGGATGTGAGCCCGTGCCCTACCAGTCACAAGCAGCGCTCCAGCCGGATGAAAATTACCATTCTTTCGGGCAAGCCGGTCCTGGCGAGTTCTGCCGACTACGGGCGATTTGTCTCAGCCCCACGTCTAGCGAACGTCGAACTTGAAGTTGCCGAAAATGTGACTTTTCGGGAACAGCTACGGTCACTTCGCGAGAGCAAGAGGCTGGTAGTGGCGCACTTCATCGCTAAAAAAGGAAACCTTTCCCGGACTAAATAGCCGTAACACGCGATGCAGAACGAGTTGCCTGGTTCTACCAGGGAGCCTATCTTGGAATTGCACGTCTTCTAGATTAAGAGGTGTTTTTCTGTTTGTTGAAGCTGTGAAGGGGCCTGATCGTGATGACGATTTGTTCATCCGGTGCGATATGCGATATGGATGCCTCCCCAATGCAGTCAATGGAATATGCTTTTTTCATGCAGTTGCTGTTGGTGGAAGATGAACTCGAGATTCAGGGTTTTCTGAAGACGTCGCTTGCCGATGCGGGGTATGAGGTGGATGTCGCGGGAGACGGAGGTACAGCGGAGAAGCTTGCGTCGGCCAAGGTCTATGACGCCCTGATTGTTGACCTCGGACTGCCGGACCAGGATGGCATCGATTTGATTCTGCGCCTGCGGCGACTGGGCGTGAGTAGCCCGGTGATCATCCTGTCGGCGCGACGGTCGGTGGATGATCGCGTGGCGGGATTGGAACAGGGTGGCGATGATTACCTGACGAAGCCATTTGCTTTAGCAGAGCTGCTGGCGCGGCTGCGCAATCTGCTGAAACGAAACGCAGCGGCGAGCTTGAGTCCAACGACGCTGCAGGTGGGAGACCTGGAGCTAGACCTATTGCGGCGCAGAGCATCGCGCGGCGGCGAGGTGTTGAATCTTAGCCCCCAGGAGTTTGTGCTGCTGGAATATCTATGCCGGCATGCTGGGCGTGTGGTGACGCGATCCATGCTACTGGCGGAGGTATGGGGCATGCGGATTCAGCCGGACACAAACGTGGTGGACGTGCATATCTACCGGCTGCGCGGTAAGGTCGATGTTGAGGGGCGGGAGCCGCTCATCAAGACGCTGCGAGGTGTCGGCTATGTCCTCAAAGAGCGATAGCAAACGGTTTCACAGCGCGGCCTGGCGGATCTCGCTGTGGGCGACGCTGGCGTTTGCGCTTGGGACGTTGTTGGTGTTCGCGGGACTGCACCAGTTTGTCGCGAATGACATTCAGCGGCGCAGCGATGCATGGCTATCGGGTGAGGTCGGAACACTGGGCGATGTGGCGGAGCGTACGCCGAAGGATCGTTTGTACCATCGTGTCGTCGGCGAGGTGGCGGAGCTGGCGAGTCGAGAGGTTCCGAACCGATCGCGGAATCAAGGCAAGGAAAATGATTCGGTCTTCTTTCTGCAGGCGGGTCCGACAGGGCCGGCAAGATTGTGGGTAGGTGCGGGTGACGGCGAGGCGAACCTTGCGGCCATTCGGGATCAGAAGGTAGTGCCGGATGTCCCCTTCCATTTGAACGTAAAAGGCTTTCCTATACCGTTTCGGGTGGTTGCATCGCCAATCAGCGATGGAAGTTCCATCTACCTGGGCCTGTCTGAGCGCGACGAGTTGCGCGTGCTGCGTAATCTTCGAGCACGATTCCTGTGGCTTGGCCTGCTGATCGTTCTATTTGGATTTGGGATCGTGTTCTACACAACACGGCGCATGTTGGGTCACGTACGAGAGATCACGGAGGCGGCATCCAGAATCGGCGAGTCCGCTCTGAGCCGGCGCGTGCCCACTACTGGGCATAACGACGAGATTGGACAACTGTCCCGCACGTTGAATCGGATGCTTGACCGAATTGAAAGCTCGGTGCATCAGCTGCACACGATCACGGACTCGCTGGCGCATGACCTGAGGAGCCCACTGACTGCCATACGCGGGAAGCTGGAGATGTCGCTGTCTGAGGCCGGCGCAAGCGCCAAGGGGGAACCGATGATCGTGTCTGCGATTGAGGAATTGGATCGGCTGACTGAGTTCTTGAACACCTCGTTGGACGTTGCCGAGGCCAGGGCAGATGCTCTCCGCTTGACGCGCACGGAGATCGATCTGGATGAGATGATGCGCGTGATGATGGACCTGTACGAACCCTGTATGTCTGAGAGCGGAGTGCGAATGCAGCTGCGCAGCGGTGGCGCGGTGAAGGTGTTTGCGGACGCGGCGTTGGTACACCGCGCGGTGGCCAACCTACTCGACAACGAGCTGAAGCATCTGCCAGCCTCCTGTATGGTGACGATTTGCGTGCAGGCGGAGAACGAGGCGGCGGTGGTCACTGTGGAGGATGATGGGCCGGGTTTCGCCGCAGAGATACAGGATGCCCTGTTTAAGCGGCGCGTGAAGGGGCCGGACTCCAGTGGACGCGGGCTTGGTCTGGCGTTCGTGGAAGCGGTGGCGCGAGCGCATGGAGGAACAGTGATGGCTTCGAACCGGGCCGAAGGCGGCGCGAGGCTGGTAATTACCCTGCCGTGCGCCCGGGAGCCGCTGGAGCCGTCCGGACAGGCTGTTGCGGCGGGGAGTGGATGAGCGCATTGGCTTCCTTGCTCACCGCGCTGCGTCTAACCCTATAAGAGGAGAATCATGTCAACTTCCACTCTGCCCGCGCCTGGTCCCGCCGGCTCCAGATTCAAGACTGTTCTTTGGATATTGCTTGGTCTTACGACTCTCTTTGTCTTCGTCACGTCAGAGGTCCTTCTTGTCACCGATTACCCGATGTACCATGCCTATCGCCTGCAGGTTATAGCCGACCGCGGACTGCTCATCCCGCACACGCTCTGCGGTTCATTTGCGCTGTTGTCAGGCCCTCTACAGTTCTCCTCGCGCTTTCGGCAGCGCCACATGAAGGTCCATCGAGTCCTGGGCCGCATGTATTTTGTCTCAGTCATACTTGGCGCCTTTACCGGGATCGCCCTTGCTGCCGGGCGTCCGGGCCTGCCAGGGACCGCCATGCAAGGGGCCGCCTGGATCATCTGCACGACCGCAGCCGTGATTGCCGCGCGCAACCGTCAGATCTCCATACATCGACAGTGGATGGCCCGTTCGTACGCGGTCACATTTACCTTCGTCTCGAGTCGTGTTCTGAATCTAGTGCCAGCCTACTGGAGCCACCTGGGTGACGTGTTGTCGGCGGTGGGCGTAATTGCATTTACCCTGGCTTCCATTCTTCTCGTCGACCTGGGCCTCAACTGGCACGAACTGACGACGCGCCGCACCTGACAGTTGCAGACTGCCCTATTTCCCGAAGCTGGTCCCCTCCAACTCTGAATTGACTAAGGGCCCATATCCACCGAGCTGTCCAACGATTCTCACGACGGCGGGGTCGTCACCTTCCAATACCCAGACCATCACATCTTTCGGTTGAAGGCCGATCAGCCGTGCAAGCAAGCCTACGATCCCGCCCAACTCAGGATGGATGCGAAAAACCGCCGCATGCAGAGTTTGGTCCGTGGTATGAAACGGCTGGTCGCTGTCGCGCGAGATCAGCAGCCGAATCAATCGGCCGCCACCGACTGGCACCAGCATTCCCACACGAAACGACGTCGAGTTTTGCGGCGCATTTAGCAGCAATGTTCCGACGAACCCATTCGCAAGGTCATCTGGCAGGTCGATGTGCTCGCTCTGGGCCCGTATTTTGCCATTCCTGTCCGTCGTGCGCGTGGTCGCCGTGCCGGTGGCGGCTTCCATCGCAAAGTCGGTTGGTCTCGCAAAAAACGGCCCCTTCTGAACGTGATGATTGCGTACAAGCTGGAACGTGCCCCCCTGCCGATACGTCGTCGTCTCATCATCAATCGATCCATCAACGAAGTGATAGGTCAGACGCATCGTCACTTCATCCCCCTGAACGACCTGCGAAAACTCACCGCGGGCGATGATATTTCCAGCCTCGGAACGTGCCACCATAAACCGATGCATGGGGCGTTGGATGTGTCTCACTGAAATTGACTCCGCCAGTGCTGACGTGCCCAATGTCATCAACGCAAGAGTGGTAACAAAGAAACTACGTCGTTCGATCAAAGGTCCCATCCCGAGGTTCAACTTTATGAGACGCAGTACGCCCCTGAAGGAACCGGTTCTTTCCCTGTCTCAAGATGACGTTTCGTACAGAATGACGTCCCAAATTATCTCCTTGTACGTCTATCAGGTTAGATAGAAGTAGGCCCTCTCGCTAAGGATAGATTGAATATCCCGAGAAACAGGAGTAACGCTTTGTACGACGAAGTACTTATCCTAGGTGGTGGCGTGGCGGGTTGTGCCGCTTCCATCGAGCTCGCTCGAAACGGACGAAGCGTCACGCTGATTGAACGCGAGCCCACACCGCGCCATAAGGTCTGTGGAGAGTTTCTAAGTGGTGAGGCTCTTGAGGACCTGCATGCGTTGGGTATCGACGTGGCATCGCTTGGGGCCGTGCCCATAAATTATGTTCGACTGGCCGCGTCGAGACGCGCCGCGGAGGCTCCGCTACCTTTTCCCGCGGCGTCGCTCACGCGCAAGGCGCTCGATACTGCGCTGATCGCCGATGCTATCGCCGCGGGAGTCCGCGTGGAGCGTGGACGCAGCGTGCAGTCGCTCAGCCGCACGAACGCGAACCTGTGGCAGGCTACGCTCGACGACGGCACCGTCTATGAAGCTCCTACCGCCTTCCTTGCCACGGGCAAGCACGATCTGCGCGGCCACGGTCGCCCGAAGGACCCGCACCAATGGGTCGGGTTCAAGATGTATTACAGGCTGACTGCCGCCCAGACCGCCCAGCTGGCGAACGCCTCAGAGCTAACGCTCTATGCCGGAGGCTACGGCGGTATCCAACCCGTGGAAGACGGCATTACGAATTTCTGTTGTGTGGTGAAACGAAAGTATTTTGCACACACGGGTCTTCGCTGGGACGCTCTCCTTACGAAGATGCAGCAGGACTGTCCCCACCTCGCGATGCGGCTGGACGGTGCCGAGCCGCTGCTCGACAAACCGATCACCATCACTCATATACCGTACGGGTACCTCCGCCGCGCTACTGCGGATGGTCTTTACTGCATCGGCGATCAGGCAGCCGTCATCCCCTCATTCACCGGCGATGGAATATCCATCGCTCTGAATACAGCCCGCCGCGCCACAGCGGCCTATCTTGCCTCGGAGCCGGCGCCCGTCTTCCAGCCAAAGCTGCGCTCCGCCATGCTGCCCCAGATGCGTCTTGCCGAGCTCGCCGCCGATGGTCTGAATAACGCACTCGCTCGCGCTGTACTGCCGTTCTGCCTTAGAGTTTGGCCTGGTGCGATGCGCGTGACGGCCAGGCTGACGCGTGTCACCCAGCCCGCAGCTACTGCTCCCCCGGCATTCGCCAGTTGAAGTCGAATTTCGCCAGGACCGACGCTCTGCGTCAAAACCCTCCAAGGGAAATGCCATGAAATTCTTCGCAGCTTTGGTTCTAGGTGTCATACTCGCGCCAGTCGCGGTCGCACAACATCAGACCTTTGCCATCAACGCCGATGCGAGCAAGGTCACGATGAAGCTGAACACGACCCACGAGGTAGTAAACGGCGTCTTCCACCTACAGTCGGGATCAGTCGATTATGAGCGATCAGCCTCCCGTATCTCGGGGATAATCATCGTCGCAGCCGGCAGCGGCAAGACGGGAAATGATAGCCGCGACAAAAAGATGAACAAAGATATTCTCAAGGTGGACCAATTCGCGACTGTCTGTTTCTCCCCTAGAAGCTATACAGGAACTATTCTTCCTGCAGGCGACTCGACCATCGAGGTCAGTGGGGTGTTCACTTTGCTCGGAACACCCCATGACCTGACGATTCCCCTACAGATCCATATGGAAGGAACAAAAGCATCGGCGAACGCCCACTTCGTCGTTCCGTATGTGCAATGGGGTCTCAAGAACCCGAGCTTTCTGATCTGGAAGGCTGAGAATGAAGTGGCGATTGATTTAAATCTCGTCGGCCAGATTTCCAACTAATGTGCCTCTCAGAAGCGAGACGTGGGGAAGGCGATTCTGAGGTTGGGTGAGAAGGGGGCCTGCCCGGGACACGTCACGAGGCGGTAGGCTGCGGCCGCACCAGCGCCATCCCTGCTAGAAATCCGGCGAGCAAGCCGCCCAGGTGGGCGGAAAGGTCTGTCGTTCCGCTCATGGAACCGTACACCACGTTGTACAGGATGAAGATTCCCGCCGACTTGCCAATGCTCTTCATCGCCACTGGATTGAGCGTCCGCCGTTTTATCAGCAGGAAACCGAATACGGCGCCGTAGAGTCCGAAGATAGCGCCCGAGGCGCCTGCGCTAACGGCCATCGGATGGACCCACACGCTGACCATGCTGCCTGCGAGGCCTGCGATGAAGTAGATGAGCAGGTAGCGCATGCGTCCGAAAACGGTTTCGATGAACGGCCCGATCAGGTAGAGCACGTACATGTTCATGCCGATGTGGATGATGCCGAAGTGCAGAAAGCAGGAGGTGAGGAGACGCCACCACTGGTGTGCGCCTACGGTCGCGGGGCCGAAGTCGCCGCCCCACTTGAATACATCGAGAGGCGTGGGCTGGGTGAAGGAGATGCCGCTTGCCACCATGGCCAGGAAGACCAGAACGTTGATTACGATCAGAGCGACCGTGATGGTGTAAGGACTGCGCGAACGGGGCGCGGCGGATTTCCGGGTGAGGGGTTCGGGGACGGCAGTGTGGTCCATGTGTCTACAGTTCTAGCATTGTGCCGGTGGTGGCGTGATCCGTTCCTAGGATGTCGATCTGACCCCATCCCGTCACAGAGCCACGTACGGCTCACTCAAAGTGCGAATAGAAACCAGGTGGAGAGGCAACAGCAACCGGTACCAGCAGCCGCAAAGACAAAAGACGCTATTAAAGACAACGATAAAAGCCCCTTGACACAAAACCACCTGCTCATAGAAACCCGACTTCGCGGGAGCCTGGCCGAATTAATAGCGGAATGCCGTGTAGGACTACCGGCCCAGGCGGGATACAAAATTCAACCGCTCCACGAGTTCACGCACACGGCCGTGCCACCAGCGCGGCCCGCTCCCGGCTGGCCCAAACCGATCACGGCAGCCCAGCAAACCTCGCTAGACTTCTTCGGCCAGATGGCCTTTCTTCTCCAGTTCTGTGTCCCGCCGCATCCCAGCGAGACAGAGCTGAGCCAGAGCTTCAAACGGATTGGCATCGAACCCGGCAAGCCTTTCAATCCCTCGTCCTTTTCGCCGGAGATACAGAACGCACTGAAAGCCGGCATCGACGACGGCCAGAAAGCCATCGACGCCAGTCGGGCCGCCACCGGTGGCAAAACCGAGACCTTCTTCGGCTCCCACGAATACCTCAAGAACAACTTCCTCGCACGCACCACCGGAACCGTCATGGGCATCGGATACTGAAACGCGGATGGACGGCCGAGAGGAGTTGATCACGCCGGCGATATCAAACCATCGAACAGAGATCGGATCAGGTTGCGTGCGCTCTTCTGAGAGAGTTCTGCTCCAAGGATTCTCTGTGTGACAGCGAGGCCATGAGAGAGATTGATCATCACCGTCATAAACTCATCCGGGGTCAATCTCGAAGTCAGATCTGGAGATTGCAAGAGGTCCCTGAAAAGCTCAACACCATCGCGACGCTGCTGCCGATGCGCTTCAACGAAGCTTTTTCGAATGGCTTCACTTCGAAGAGCTCCGACCTCGAATTCGGCGCGAAGCACAATCCAATCATGGTCCGTCACCAGGTCCGCAAGAGCGTCCCGAAATTTCTCCACACGCTTTTTAGGGGACGGCTCGTCCTTCAACAGAGACCGGAAGAAATCCACGCGTCTTGCCTGTTCCTCACGGATTACAGCGACAAACAGTTCTTCCTTTCCGTCGAAGTTGGCGTAAAGGGCGCCCCGCGAGTATCCGGCATCTTCGGCGATCTTCTCCGCGACCGCGCCGCCAAGCCCGAAACGCAAAAAGTGCTTGCGCCCCACGGCGATCAGTGCGGTGCGGGTCTGAGCTCGGCTTTCTTCGCGGGTAAGCCGCTTTCGCGGCCTTGCGGTCGTCACAAACAATCTCCTTCCAATGATTGCCGTCGCGGGCCATCGGCGATGCGGCGTTCGAGGAACACTCTGCATCCAGATACGATCATAGCCGCGACCGCGCTTAGGCGGGAATCAAGCTGACGATCAGAATCGCTGCGATGCCCACCATCACTGCGATGGCGAGAAGCACGTACAGCAGATAGACCATCGGGATGTCTTCAATGTCGTTTTTCATACTGCTCCTCCTTAGCCATTTGCGCAGGCGAGGTGTTCGCAGGGTGGAGTCAGAACCCCGCCAATCCACGGCGTACGAGCACTAACCCCATAACGAGACACGCGACTGCGATGATTCGCAATGTCGGGACATACGCCATGGCTAGCCATACAAGGTATGCAGGAAGGGCATTCTGACTGAGGTTTAGAAAGACTCCCCAGGTCCCTGACGCGATACAGACGACGCCCAGTATCAGACAGATCCATTGCTCGATAGCAACAATCAGCCCGAATCGAGAGTCCTTTCGCGCCTCCTTCCTGCTCTTCTTCGTCCCCTGTTCCGCACTTGATGGTCGCTCATGATCGAGGCGACCAACGTCTTTATAGCGACTACCCGCATCGCCATGAATCGGAGACCTGTTCCTAGTTGTCGATACCCGGCCTGTGCCTGTGTGAGCCTTCATCGGTCGCTCCTGCAATCCAACTTTACATACAATACGCTTTCAGATACAGTTTGTCTTTGAGCCAGTACCGAAAGTCTCTTTTTTATGGATAAGGAGCGCGATGGCAGTAGGGGTATCTAGTGGTGGGCAGTGGAAACCTCACGTCAACCCATGGCTCATCGCTGCGACTGTTGCGCTGGCAGCCTTTATGGAGGTGCTCGATACCTCCATTGCCAATGTTGCCCTTCCGCATATTGCCGGCGACCTTGGCGCCAGCACCAGTCAGGGAACATGGGTTCTCACCAGTTATCTTGTCTCCAACGCCGTCATTCTGCCGGTTGGAGCGTGGGCATCGAGTGTCATCGGCCGTAAGAATTTCTTTCTGCTCTGTATCACGATCTTCACCGTCGCCAGCTTTTTGTGCGGTATCGCGCCGACACTTTCGGTTTTGCTTTTGGCTCGTGTTCTTCAAGGAATTGGAGGGGGTGGCCTCCAACCTATGGCGCAAGCCATCATGGCGGATTCGTTCGAACCCAGAAAACGAGGCCAGGCCTTCGCGCTTTATGGCCTCGTCGCTGTACTTGCGCCTTCCCTCGGCCCGACGATCGGCGGTTGGATCACGGACAATTACTCGTGGCGCTGGATCTTCTATATCAATTTGCCGGTTGGCATTCTCGCCTTCTTCCTGGTCGGCCGGCTGGTTCAGGATCCTCCGTGGATCAAAGCCGACCGCGCCAACCTCAAGAAGCTGGACTACATCGGCCTGAGTCTGCTGACCGTTGCCATGGGCGGCCTGCAGATCATGCTCGATAAGGGGGAAGAGAATGACTGGTTTGCCTCCGACTTGATCCGCACCTGCGGCGTCCTCTTTGTTGTCGGGATGGCTGGTCTGATCTGGTGGCAGTGGCGGGCCAAGAACCCCATCATGAATCTGCGGCTCTTCAAGTACAAGAACTTCGCTATCTGTTGCCTGCTTATGATCCTGGTCGGCGGCGTCTTGAATGCTGCAACTGTGCTTGAGCCACAGTTCCTGCAGCAACTGCTGGGCTATACGGCAACCCGCGCCGGAGAAGCGCTCGCGGGCGGAGGCGTTATCCTGCTCGTCATGATGCCGCTGGCAGGGGTGGCTACCGGCAGGTTCCCGGCAAGGAACATGGCGGCGTTCGGGTTCGCCTGCTTCGCCGCCGCGTTCTATTACACCTCCGCGCACTTTACGCTCGACATGACCTTCGGTTTTGCTTCCTGGCTCCGCATCCTTCAGATGTTCGCGATTCCTTTCGCGTTCATCGCTATTACCACTGCCGCCTATGTCGGACTCCCGAAAGAGGCGAGCAATCAGGTCTCAGGGATCATCAACTTCGTCCGCAACGTCGGCGGCAGCATCTTTATTGCCGTCACCGGAGCGATTGTCACCAACCGCTCACTTTTTCACCAGGCGCATCTGCAGGAACACATGCGGCCGGGCAATCCTGCCTTCGTCAACCGGCTAAACGCGCTTACTGCTTACTTTGGGGGAAGCGGAAAAGGGCCAGGGCCGGGCCTCATGGCACGAGCTGAGATATATCGGGAACTCAATCAACAGGCGAGCGCGATGGCCTATCAGGACATCTACCGTCTGCTTTCGTGGATGGCATTGGGCATGATAGTGTGCGCCTTCATCCTGAATAAGAACAAGCCCGGTGAGGGGGTTCCTAAAGGGGAAGCGATGCACTAGAGACACACCTTATTATGAAGCCGGCATTGCCGGAAGCCGTTCCAGTCAGGAGATAGATTCCCATGTGCGCGAAAGAAACGAGCTACAGTATTGAAACTCAACAAGTATCTATCGAGATGATCGTCGATCTCTTGCTGACAGCGGAAAGGGAGTTAGCATCCTTTTATGAGGCGATCGAGAAATGGTACGGCCCGGAGGAAGCGCGGAAGGCCGCACACGATTGGATCGAAGAGGTAGAGACGATGGATTGGCCCGCGGAAGGAAGGATCCCGAAGTGGCGCCATGCGTCCATCGCCGCCGCCGATTGTCTGGCCTCAAGAGTCATTGGGCTCCCGCCAAACCTGTGACCGTCAGAAACCTCACAATTGGCCAGCCGATTCGAGCACTATTGGGTCAACCTGTTTAGGCAGCTGAATTTGATCCGCAATCGACAAGAGAACTGAGCCCTTCAACGGCCGCGCTACCCTAACTGCGACTGGTACAAAAGATCGGGCACAACATCCTGCAATCGCTTAATCTGCATATGTGCGCCCTGCCCCGTTTTCGGAGAAACCGACATGAGACGCTTCGCCAGTTACATCTTCTTAATTCTGCTCCAAACTTCCGCGTGCGGTGGTTGCCTCCACGCGCAGGTAGCGCCGTCTCCCAAGGGCAAGGAAGACCAGAGTGCCGTATCCACGATCGCAAGTGTTTTGCCTTCCCTGCTCAGCGTCTTATCCTACGGCGCCAAAGGCGACGGAAGGACGGACGATACCGAGGCGATCAACTCCGCGATGTCCGCATGCACTGCCCGCGACATCCCCAACAACGGATGCATTCTCTACTTCCCGGCGGGCATTTATGTCACCACGGGGCTGACGCTGAGGTCGTATATGAACCTCAAAGGCGACGGATGGGGAACTTCCGTGATCCGCCTTAAGGCCCGGACCGCATCGGATGTTCTGACCGTACCCATCGATGCCTTCAACTTCAGCATCAAGGACCTGACCTTGGACGGAAATTCCACACGAGGTGGAAGCGGAAATTGCTTGTCCGTCGCTCCAACCGCAATGGGGCCGGCCGAGTGGAACTCCGCCAACAAGCAGACCGCCCCCGTCAATGCACAAAAATGGGGCCACATCGACGAGGTCATGTTTACGCACTGCTCGGCTGACGGTATTCATATCAACCAATTTAATTACATGCTGTTCTTCGATAACATCTACGCCTTCGACAACGGCGTCTATGGCCTCTATACCAGAGGAACCAACAGCGGCTTCTCCAACTTCCAGATTGAACGCAATGGTACAGCCGGTATCCATGTCGATGGATCGAACGATCGATTCACGTCTGGAGAAGTAATCTGGAATGGATCCAAGGTTAATGGCGAGGCAGGCGTCTTTGTAGCGGGATACCGCAATATCATCATGGCCGTCGAGACGGAAGATAATTACACCAATGGGTTTTTCGATAACGGCGTCGACAATTCGTTCGTTGCTTGTACATCGGATTCCAATGGGTACGTTCAGAACAACAACAGCGCATCCTCCAGAGTGGCAAGTGGATTCGTCATTAGTGGCTCGGGCGGCGTCTATGTTGGAGATAAGGTAACCAGCAACCGTGGGCGTCTTCCCGATGGAAATTTCACAACTGAGTGGCCATACACCATCAAGAATCCGCAAGTGGCAAGGCTGGATATCACCTACGACAGCACCAATCATGCCCCAGCCACGGAACCTGGCACCTCGCTTGGCGTCGAACCGTCCAGCGCGGGCAAGGCTGTCTGCGTCAAATCGGCGGGGCCCCCCATCGTCATGGGAGTCTGCTCGACGAAGATAAGTTCCTCTGGTTCGTGCACCTGCAACTGAGGCATCGATCGTGCAAGTAAGCCCTCCGCCCTGCTCCGCAACCATTTCGCAATACTCAACTGAACAATAACTGAACAGTTTGCGCCTGTGCGTAAGGCCGCCGCTTTAGTTACCTGGATGACGCGAAGTCATTTCGATCGCAACCGGTCCTACGACAACGTCCATGTAGCCAGCACTCTGCGAGGGCGCAAAATTCATCTGCGGGGGCACAGTAAGATCATGAATGCAGACGAGCTGCTGATCTCAGCTAAAGGAACTCCCTGGCGGAAGCCGATCTCCGCTTGCCGATCATGCCTCAATGAGCGCATTGGCGATTTATCACCTACCGACACAGGCTTACTGAAACCTTTCGAGTTGCCGAATCCATGTAATTCATCTGCCAAGCGGAGGTACGAATGGCCGGAAAAGGCGAGGCGGTTCGTGGACATTCTCATTCAGGGTTCCCGCCCTAAATGATCCGTCTCGCTGGTGGGTGCGGGCTTCATCTAACCAGCTAGTGCAAGACCTTTATCTATCGATCGTAAGGTAAGGAAACGTAGCGAGCAGGAACTGAGAGCTAGGCAAGAAAAATCCCCCTTCGCGATTTCTCGCGAAGGGGGAATGCGTGCTGAAGCAAGGTCAAGCCTAACGTGGCGGAGACGATGCGGTCGCTACCGGAAGGCCGGACCGTGGCAGGTTCCGACACCCTTGTCACTGAACGAAGCCGGTCCGGTTGTCTGTGCAGGATCCTTCAGTGCCGACTCGAAATCCCACGCGTAGCCGTTCGGATTGAGCGTCAGGCCCATCACGCCCCAGAATTCTCCAGTTCCCGCTTCGAGATTTTCTGCGTTGAAGTTCGGGTTGCCGCTAGGATCCTCCATGTTTGTTTCGCCTGCGCCGGACGTCACAGTGGTTGTGACGACCGGATCGAGTGTCTCGCCGCCGGTGCCCACGACGAATTCACGTATGCCTCTCCTTGGATCTGACTTTCCAGAGGGGTCAAGCGGGCGGTAGCGGCCATAGAGGTGGTCGTGTCCGTTCAGAACCAGATCGGCTCCGTGCTCGTAGAGGAGCTGCCAAAATTGCTGAGCGGTCGGGCCTTCAGGTACGGCGATTCCGTTGGTAGGGCTGAACACGGGCTGATGCCAGTAGGCGAGTGTGCATGCGGAATGATTCGCCGCGAGATCGTTTTTCAGCCATTCGAGTTCGGAAGCAATCCAGGAGCCCGTGCAGCCGCCCGGCTGCGTCTCGCACTCGATATTGAGCGAGATAAGATGCCACGAACCCAGATTGTAGGAGTACCAGCCATCTCCGACCCCGACTGGGCCGCCAGTGCTGTTGGTTCCGAGTCCGCCCGACTGTGCGAAGTGCCCCGCCTGTCCATCAGAATGCGGCACGGGCTGGGTGAAGGTTCCGTCGGTGTCAGGGTTGTCAGAGATAGTAGCCGTCATTACGGTTCCATCGGTATTGTGCTGGACGCCGTTGAAGTAGGAGAAGTATCCGTAGCCTGCAACGCCGATCGCGCCGTGCTCGGTATAAAACTCGTGGTTGCCGGGCGCAGGCCGCGTGATCAGTTTGAAAGCGCCATACGTCGTCTCGTAGGAGTTCTCAAAGTCGGAATATTGGCCTACCTGATATTGCTCATCTCCGAGGAGCGCGACAAGGTCAGGTTTCATATTCTCAATCTGTTGCGCAGTGGCCGCCTGGGATGCGAGTAGATTCTGGGCCGTGTCGCCGCTGCAGTTTTCTCCCGCCTTCTCACCACTCTCTTCCTCGCCTGGCTGGCAGGCAACGTCGCCCACCACCGCCAACACCGGTGACCCTTGCAGCCTGTTGTACGGCCACGGATTGTCGTTCGGCATCCAATTGCCGCTTGACCAGCCCTTGCTGTGCCACCACTGATTGTTATTGAAGTTCTCGTTCTGCGCCTTAGCCCCAACTGCAAATACCATGACCGAGGCGGTCGCCCCCATGAGCACCGCGGCCCGCAACTTTCTCCGAATCGTCTCCATGCGATTTCTCCTATTCTGACTTGTGTTAAATGGTTGCTACAGCCTTCCGTTTGTAGCCTTCCGACGTTGCGCTTGTATGACAAATGTGTGAAAAAGCGCAGTCCGCTTCTTGGAAGGATCGTTCATGCCACCCGCAAGACAAAATGCGTGATGCTACCGAGGAGAACGGAGCCTCGCGTAAACAAACGCGTCATCGATCGTGGTGACCGGTTGGCAGGCGAGGCGTTGCTTTTAGGCGTAGCGAAACAGCGCCATGAATCCAAAGTCCATGTGTTGCTGGATATGGCAGTGAAACAGCGTCAGGCCCGGCTGATCGGCGACGAGATCCACCGTCGCGCGCCCAAATGCTGGAACGATCACCGTATCCTTCTTGATTCCGGCAGTCGGCTTGCCGTTGAGTTCGACGAGCTCGAACAGGTGCCGGTGGATATGCAGGGGGTGAGAATCGTCGCTGCGATTGTGGAACACCAGCCGGTAGCGGCGTCCCTGTCGCAACACGAATTCCCGTTCATGCGGATATTCTTTGCCGTTGACGAGCCAGTGATTGATACCATTGGGTCCGCCAGGTACTTTTTCAAAGACCATGTCGATTGTCTGGTCTGGCGCGGGATGCGGCGCGTTGGTGCCAAAGATGGTGTAGTCCCAGCGCGACCTCGGAGGCGGAGTCCATAGCGCGCGCTGCTTTTGATTGGCGTACTCCACCACGATGCCCATTCCGGATTGCCGCGCGGCATTGCGGATCTCCCCTAAAATCCAGACGCCCGGATTATTCATCTCCACGATCGCGTCCACACGCTCGCCCGGGGCGATCTCAATCACATCGACCGCCTGAGGCACCGGCACGGGATTGCCGTCGAGAGCGATTACCTGAAACTTGTGGCCGGGCAAAGCCACGCGATGAATTTGGGCGGCGCTGGCATTGAGTAGGTGTATCAGGACGCGCTGACCCGACTGCACGCGGAGCGGTTCCCCTGCTCCGAGCAGCTTGTCGTTAATCGAGTAAAGAGGAGCGCTGACTTCGAGTCCGTTCGGTCGCAGGTCTGGAGTGGCGGGTTTTTCGGGCATCGGGTCCCTGGGATCCGCCTCCATCTCGTCCTGATCCATCGTTGACAGAAAGTATTGCCATTCACGCAGCGCCAGGAAGACTTCTTGATCGTAGCGTCCAGGCTCATTTGCGGAATCGATCATAAAAAAACCGAACTGGCCGGTTTAGGAGCCTCGGTGCAGATCCATCATGGCTGCGGTATGCGAGTGATACCACCGCGAGCCCGCCGGCTTGGCCACGAATTGATAGCGCCGCCGGCCGTGGGGTGGGACCGGGGGAGTGCCTTCTTCCTCCACCCCATCTACTTCCGGCGGAACGAACAGGCCATGCCAATGCACGTACTCCGGAACGTCCGTGTCGTTCACAACGTCAACCGTAACGGACCGGCCTTCTCGCGTCCGTAGCAGGGGGCCGGGGACTTTATTGTTGTATCCGATTGTGCTGATTACCACCTGTGGCGCCAACTCGACGATCATGGGCGCGATTTGCAGGGTGAAATCCGCCGGACGCCCGGTGGCCTTCGGTTCCAACGGCACCATCAGGTGCTGTGCCGGCCCCGGAACCTGCTGGAGGCCTGGCGACTCCGCCAACGCAGGCCGCAGCTTGCCTGTCCCGGTCGCGATCATAGTGGCCCATCCAAGCCGTACAAAATCCCTTCGCTTCACGCGATCCCCATCCCGGCTGCGAATGCCACCATCGGCCCGAGCGTTCCGATGAGAATTGGGACGTCCGTCATTCTGCTCCCTCTCAAATTGTCTCGATAAGACTAGGCGCCTCGATTCAATTCTTTCGAAACGACCTCGATTTTAATACCAACAAACGCGCTTCTCCTCAACGATGCTACTGGATTGGTGCCAAATCGCCAATTCACTCACGGAGGAAAATCGTAGTGGGAAGCAGGGGCACACCTCATTCCCTGAAACGGGATTATCGGAAACCACGCTCCGATTGACATGACGTTATATTGTCATCATGCCAGGATCGACGCTGTATGCCAGGATCGAGGAAACGATTGCCGCTGAAATCGCCCAGGGCGAGTATCGCCCCGGAGATCAATTGCCTACCGAAGATGAATTGCTTCAGCGATTTCAGGTGAGCCGCATCACTGTTCGTCGTGCGATCCAGAATTTGGTCAGTCGAGGCTTGCTCGAGATTCGTCGTGGACTCGGAACCTTCGTTCTGTCGCCGCGGATCGAAGCGGAGCTCACAAAGCTAACGGGCTTCGTCGAGGACATGAAATCTGTCGGGCGAAGAGCCACTGCCCGTGTGGTAAGTCAGGGCGTTATTGCCGCCTCGGCGCGCGTTGCAGAACGCCTTCAATTGGCAAAAGGGACGAAAGTGATGCAGATCAAGCGGGTGCGGCTCGCCGATGACATGCCGATCTCTTTTGATGAGACGTACCTGCCCCTCCCCCTTGGAAAGCAGATCGTGCGCAACGATCTACGGCTGCATCCGATCTTCACTCTTCTCGAAGAAGAATATGGAGTCCCTCTGGTCGAAGCAGACTATGAGTTGGAGGCGGTGATCGCAACGAAAGCTGTCGCTGATGCCCTTCAGGTAAGGGTCGGTTCTCCGATCTTTCAGATCGAGCGAACCTCGCTGACCACAGGCAATCAGCCGGTTGACTATGAGGTCCTGTCATATCGGGGTGATCTCGTCCGCTTTGTCACGAAGCTTCTTCGTCATCCGGGAAACTCGGCGGGAACTCAGGCATTGCGTCTCCGCAAGCGATAGCTGTCAATGCTCCACGGGCTTGGGTTGAGGAACAGAAGAGCCACTATGCACGCAATATAGAGAAGGTCGCATTCGTACCCCGGAGGTCCGAATTGCGCCCGACCATCCACGATCGCTTTGATTTTTATGGAGCTGAAGCCATAGGGGAGATGGACCGTAAACATGGCGGTTAGCAGGACTACCACCGCCGGAACGCTTGCCCATGCGATAAACGCGCCGAAAAGAAGCGCTGCTCCTCCCAGCAACTCTACCGAAATCGTGAGGTACGCCGACAGATGCGGAAAGGGAACGTGCAAGGCCTGCAGAATCGCTGCGAAGGATTCCGGACCCTTGATGATCTTCGCCCAGCCGTGTTGGATAAAGCCCCCGCCGACGATAGCGCGAAGTGGCAGCGCGGCGTGACGTTGCATGGCCGAAGAAATGCGAGTCTCTGCGATAGGTTTGGATTGCGTTGGCATAAATTTCTCCTTGTGAGACGAGCTTTAGTCTGAGAAATCCGGCGTCATTATGATGTTATAATGTCATCTGGGGTTCAGATTTCTCATGCCTGAGAATCGATCGGAGGTCGCGGCCCATCCTTCCTTGCGTGAGACGCTCGGATTCTGGTGGAAACTGGGCTGGATCAGCTTCGGAGGCACTGCAGCTCATCTCGCGATCATGCATTCCGAGCTGGTTGAGAAGCGACGCTGGATCGATTCCGACCATTTCTTCCACGCACTAAGTCACTGCATGCTGTTGCCGGGACCCGAAGCACAGCAGCTCGCCATCTACATTGGTTGGAAGTTACACGGAAAACTAGGCGGGTTCCTGGCTGGTACCTTGTTTGTTCTTCCCTCGACGGCGATCCTGCTGGGCCTCAGTTTGCTCTATGTCCGATACGGAACTGTCTGGTGGGTGACCTTCCTCTTCCGCGTGTTGAAGCCGACTGTGGTGGCTTTGGTTTTGCGCGCACTCTTTCAAATCGGTCGTGGCGCACTCAGGTCCCGTCTGCAATGGTTTGCCGCAATCGCGTCGTTCCTCGCTCTCAGCTTGTTGCATATTCCGCTCCCCTTGATCATGGGAATGATTGTCGCCATGGGTGTCCTGCTGGGGCTCCTCCAGCGCCTTAGAGGAATCGACCGCTCCGCATCTGAAGAGAAGACGGTAGGTCTTGCATCTGGCGCCACGCTTTGGCCGACGATGCGTATCGTCGGTGGATGCGCCGCCATCGGAAGCCTTCCCTTGCTTCTGTTGGGGGTCCTCGGGCGCGATTTCCCGTTCTGGATGAGGCTGTGCGCCTTTTTCACACAAACAGCGTTCGTGACCATCGGCGGCTCATACACCGTCATTCCGTACGTGGCCCAGGTAGCCGTGATGAAGTTCTCGTGGCTAAGCCATGCGCAAATGCTGGACGGATTTGCGCTGGCGGAGACGACGCCGGGACCACTGATTATTGTTGTCGGATTCGTGGGGTTTATGGCCGGATTGCATCATTTTCACGGGTCCACTCTCATGGAAACGATCGCCTTACTGGTCACGATCTTCTACACGTTCCTGCCGTGTTTCTTGTTCGTTTTCATTGGGGGGCCGTGGATTGCAAAATCCGGTGAAAGCCAGTTGATCCGGTCGGTGCTAAAGGTCATCACGGCTGCGGTCGTTGCTGCCATCCTGCAGCTTACTGTGTTTCTGGTTCGCGGCGTGCTCTTCCCAGACGGTTCGAGGGGCCCGAACCTCTGGGCCGCAGTTTGGATTATCAGTGCGTTCCTCCTGATCCACCTGAACGATCAACGCATCTCTCACAAGCCTGATCGCATTTCACGAACTGCGCCCCGGCATTCAGGATGAGGCTGTCGATCTTTGTGATGTCCAACTTCTTGACGATTGATTGATACGAAAGAACGAACATTCTAAAGACGCACCAGATCAAATGGCAGGGTCCCGGGACGGCATGCACCGAAGTTGATCAGAACCGTGGAAAACGTCATGCCATCCCAATCCATAACGAGCGTCGCCAACTTGCAACTGAGAACAAATTCGGAAGCATTGGATGGCATACCTTTCGGCACACCTACCGGACCCTTTTGATCGGTGCCGATACCCCGCTGGATGTCCAGCAAAAGCTGCTAAGCCCCGCTCAAATCTCGACATTGCAGCAATACTGGGGCCACCTATGGAGAACCAGAGACGCGCCAACAGTAAAGTCGCGAAAGAGCTATTCAGTTCATAGATCTGCCGAATAGCTTCGGCTGGCTGGAATCGAAGGGGGATAAATGGAAACAGGCGCTCAAGGGCGCCCGTTTGGATGGATCGGGAATGGATTGAATTCCCGTAAATGGTTGCGGGGGCAGGATTTGAACCTGCGACCTTTGGGTTATGAGCGACCTAACTAACACGTATCTAGTTGACTCTAAAGCACTAATGGCGACCAAAAAGTACGGAAAAGTACGCATCGGACAGGCTATCGGGAGCGCATCGGGAGTGAATTTCGACTGTGGGGTTTTGTGACATTTTGTGCCCAACAGTGAGTCTGACCGTTGGGTTTTACGGATTGGACTTATCCGGTGCGCAGCTTCTGGAAGCGCATGTTGTTTCAGCGGTTTGCATGGAAAATTCCCACTCCCAATAGACTCCCGATGACGGGAGTGAAAAGCCTGTCTTCCCAACACGCCACAGACTCAAATTCCGGCAAAATGAGCTATGGCATCTCTGATTGAGGACAGGTGCCCGTCCAGATGGTCTATTGGACATCAGGCCGTAGCCGGAAGTTGAATCTCGGAAAGCTGGCGCTCCACTTAGAGCGTGTCGCCTCCTGGCAGCTTGTCCTCGCCAAGGAGACCGCTGGAGAGATCGTCCGTGTCCTCGCGTGGGCTGGCCCGGAGCATATTCATGTGGTGCTGAAGAAGGTCGCGGAAAAGGTCCCCCGATCCGAGATGGTGAAGGTAGCTCATCACGCCCATCGATTTCCACACTGGTTGGCGGACGCCTTAAGGCGGACTGCCGACATTGCCCGACAGTAGTTGCCAAGGTAGAAGGAACCCTTAATAGCGTCCGCTGCTATTCAAGGATAACCTCGTATGCTTTAATAGCGGCTGAGGCTATTCAAGGATGTCCAAACTGCCTAAGACCGCCAGTCGCAGCCGCTATGTGACCTCCACTATGTCAGGTGAGCGAGTCCAGGCGTTCGTTCCGGCCCCTCTGCCTCCCGATGCTCGGACCCTCGATTTGGCTTCTTTGCAGGGCATCTTGGCCGAGGCGAATCAGGCGGTCGGTCGGCTGGACGGGATGACTTCAGCCTTCCCAGACCTGAATCTCTTCCTCTACTCCTACGTCCGCAAAGAGGCTGTGCTGTCCTCTCAGATCGAGGGAACACAGTCCTCGCTCTCCGATCTGCTGCTCTATGAGAATGCCGAGATTCCCGGCGTTCCCCTCGATGACGTACAGGAGGTTTCCAACTACGTCGCCGCCCTCAATCATGGACTCAAGCGGCTTCGCGGCGGCTTCCCGCTATCGCTCCGGCTAATCCGCGAGATCCACGAGGTGTTGCTGTCGAAGGGCCGTGGAAGTCACGCTCAACCTGGCGAGTTTCGGAAGAGCCAAAACTGGATTGGCGGGACGCGTCCAGGGAACGCCGCTTATGTGCCGCCGCCGCCGGAATACGTCATGGATTGCCTCGGAGATTTGGAGTCGTTTCTCCATGAAGAGGAGAACTCGCTTCCACTGCTGATACGGGCCGGACTCGTTCACGCCCAGTTCGAGACGATCCACCCTTTTCTGGATGGCAATGGACGAGTGGGCCGGCTGCTCATTACGTTCATGCTCACCGAGAAGAAGATGTTGCATGAGCCTGTCCTCTACCTCAGCTTATTCTTCAAGAAACATCGGCGGTTGTACTACGACCGACTCAACGGTACCCGCAAGGATGATGGCTGGAAAGAATGGCTCGATTTCTTCCTTCAGGGTGTGCGTGACACCGCCAATCAAGCGGTACAGACCGCTATCGAGATCGACCGCCTATTCCGTGCAGACAAAGAGAAGATCGAGCAGTTCGGTCGTGGCGCCTCATCAGCTCTGCTCATCTACCAGCTTGCCCAGGCAAATCCAATCCTTTCGATCAAGCACGCAGCCCGCGAATCGAAGCTCAGCTTTCCAACAGCATCGGCAGCCATTCAACGCCTGACCGATGCCGGGATACTCCAGGAATCCAGCGGCAAACGGCGGGATCGCCTGTTCCTCTATGCGAAGTATTTAGAGGTCCTGAACCGTGATATTTGAGCCTCAGCATATCGTTCGTGGCTGGACGAGACCGGAGCGCCGATGAAGGTCCAACAGGAACTCATGCGTCATGCCTCGATCCAGACCACGATGAACGTGTATGGACAGGCGATGCCGGAGTCGAAGAGGGAAGCCAATGGAAAGGTAGTCACGATGGTGCTCAAGCCCTTGCGGGCGAGCGCCTAAAGTGACCATTTTTCTTATTGGGAGTAAATGGGAGTGAATCGGTTTTTCTGATTCTCTCTAAACCATTGATTTGATTGGTTGCGGGGGTAGGATTTGAACCTACGACCTTTGGGTTATGAGTGAGAGTATAAACGTAGTTTCAACGAGTTACATGGCCCGATCGGGAGCCTAAAGTAGCCGTAAGTCGTTGAAAGTAGGAGAAGGGAGTTTTTACGTCGGGTTGAAACCGGGTTGACAACCCAACGACCTTTGGATTTCCAACCCGGTGAGAATTACTTTTACGATACTTCTTCGATACCTTAACGAGACCTTATCCTGGTGCGTAGAGGTGATTTGAATGTCGAGTACCCCTGCCTTTGTGAGCGCCGATCCTGCCCTTTTCAATCCACAGTCCGGTCGACTCGATGCCTCGCATATTGCGAGCGATATCCAACTGCCGGTCTCAACGATTGCTGTGGCTATCGGCAAGAAGGCACCCAGTGTTCGCAAGCACCCCGACGCCAGCAGCCTGCAGCCGGAACTTCGCCGCGTTTACCGCATCTGGGTGGCAATAGTGGAACTTCATGCCGGGAACAAGAAACGCGCACGCATCTTTCTGAACGCTCCAAACAAGCATCTCGAAAATCAAGCCCCCGTCGAGTTCATCGAAAAGGGTGACCTAAAGCCCCTGGAAGGCCTCGTTGAATCGATGAACGCGCGACAGCCTGTATAACGAGAGCGTCGCGAAGTCCTTTCACCATGTGCTTATTTCATGATGGCGGGGTAGTAAACCTGCCAGTTGGAGTCGTACAGTGGAATCTTCATCCCATAATCCAGGTAGAACTTGAAGCGCCTCGGCAGTCTGCGAAGAGGTTCGAGATGAACCCCAGCCACCCCGGCCCTTTCAAGGAGAAATCCGAGCGATTGATGGTACGGGTAGGCGTATTTCGTTTGAGCCAGCAGCCTCACGATCTCTTCTGTTGAGACCCTATCAATAGCGTTAGGAAGGATTGTTGCCAAGGCTTCTATTCCTCCAACATACTGCGGGCGTACGACACAGTCGATCAAGGTTCTCTCCAAGGATGAGCAGCGTAGAAGCTCTCCTGAGGGTCCTGTGGTTTCGATCACGCCTGCGTCACGGGTGTTCTTGCCGTTCAAGAAAATCACGGTGTGGCGTTCCGTCCTGAATTCGAAGGCCGAACGGCGGGGTTGATTCTGGAATGCTTGATCGATGCGCCCTTGGCTGAGTCGTGACGTGGTCTTTTTGGGACTCTGCTCATGGTTGACGTAGATTGTTCCAATCGGCAAGAAACCGTGAACGTGGAGAGCTGTGGCATGCGAAACGTATGAACGTGGGAAAAAGGAACAGGCAAAAGGGAGGATGGTGAGTTCGCCCGTTACATACCTGGATTTTGAGCCGTATTCCTTTGACCGAATCTCGGATGTTCGAGCAAGTTCATTCTCTATGAGAAAGTCGATAAACAATCCAGTACTGAGGTATTGGGGAGCGTTCCAAGCTTCTCGCTTTTCAGCCAGGTAGATCTGAAGGTCCTTGCGGCTCCACGCGCGAGGCGGTAGCGATTCGATGTCGGCTTTGATCGCGAGTTGGGTCTTGAGGCGCATTCTTGGCTTCAGTGCTAGGTATATATACATAGCACTGAAGCCAGTTTTGGGAAATGTACCGTCCTCGTGAAGGTATATATACCTTCACGAGGACGGATGTAATCCCGAATCCACTGTGCAGAACCTATCAAAACCCCTACAGATGTTGACAAGTGTAAAGGTTTTGATAGGATATAACCGTGAGCAAAAAGGTCGAATCCGTCGGGGCCATCGTGCAGGAGCGAAAACTCGTACGCTCCAAAGACCTACGAGAACATGCCCTCGACCGTTCCCATCTCTGGAATCTCGCCCAGGCCGGACGGATCGAGAGGGTTGGTCGCGGGCTGTACCGTGCGAAAAATGTCTCGATTTCGGAGTACGAAACGACCCTGGAAGTCGCCAAACGAATCCCTTCAGGAGTTCTCTGCCTCTCGTCGGCTCTTCGTTATCACGAGCTCACCACTGAAAACCCATTTGAGACGTGGCTCGCCATCGAACGTGGCGCATGGACCCCTAGAATCGATTTTCCTCCGAACCGAATCGTCCATTTCTCCAAATCTGCGTTTGAATACGGCATCGAAACGCACTCCGTGGATGGCGGGATTCTGCGGGTGTATACCCCGGCAAAAACAGTCGCGGATTGCTTCAAGTTTCGCTCCAAAATCGGCATGGAGACTACGATCCAAGCACTTCGCGCCGCATATAAAGAAAGAAAGGCTTCTATGGATGATCTATGGGAAGCTGCAAAGATCTGTAGGGTTCTGAACGTGATTCGGCCTTACATGGAGGCGCTCGTCTGAGTAACGCTAGCCCCACGAATGTCGCCGCATCGGTAAAGCAACGCCTTCTGAATCGGGCAAGGACCCAGAAGGAAGACTTCAATCTTCTTCTGACCAAGTATGCCCTCGAACGCGTCTTATATCGAATTAGCAAATCCAACCATAAAGACTCCTTTGTGCTGAAAGGGGCTCTGTTATTCGAGCTTTGGACTGAACAAACTCACCGGCCCACTCGAGATGCAGACTTTCTCTCGACTGGCGACAACAGTCCAGAGCGGTTCCAAGCAATCTTTGAAGAAATCTGCACGTTGGCTGTTGAGGACGACGGTCTCCAATTCGATCCAGGAACTGTCAAAGTGGAACGGATCAAAGAGGACCAGGACTATGAAGGGATTCGAGCCACGTTTCTCGGATACCTTGAGAACGCTAGATTGCCGGTACAAATCGATATCGGCTTCGGAGACGCCATCACGCCCGCTCCGGTGGAGACATCCTTCCCGACACTTCTTGAGTTTCCCGCACCACTCCTCCTAGCGTATCCGCGAGAGACCGTTGTGGCGGAGAAATTTGAAGCGTTGGTTAAGCTGGGAATGGCGAACACTCGCATGAAAGACTTCCACGACTTGAGAACAATCTCTCAGATGTTCTCGTTTACTGGTGCCTCCCTTTCTCAAGCCATACGGCGAACATTCGAACGTCGAAAAACTACGCTTCCCCTTGAGCTTCTCCCAATCGCCCTCACCCCCAAGTTCTACGATGATGAGACGAAGCAAAAGCAGTGGAACGCCTTCGTAACGAAGAACAAACTTTATATCGAGCCAATCGGTCTAAGAGATGTCACCGCGACCATCGAGAATTTCATTCTTCCTGTGCTGAACGAGCAGTCCGCAACGTCACTTCTATGGGGTCCCGGTGGGCCGTGGAAAACTTCTTAGAGTCCTACTAAACCATGCCGTGTTGGGGACTGGCCGTTGCTAGATCGAGCCCCTTATAGGATGCCGATGGATGAAATCAATTGACGCCGATGGATGACGCGCTTCTCTACGCAAAGATCGAACAACTAGACGGGGTGATGGCGGAAACTCCACTGATCCTGCGTCCGTTGGACATTTATCACGCTCTGATCGGCAAGGAGGAGCGGGATGAGGAAAGCCTTGCGTATCTTCGCAAGATTACGGCTTGGTTCATTCAGCGTTATGGGGAGGAGGCGGCTTGGGACGGCGTTCTCTCCCGCGATCCCATCTTCTTTCGCGGACGCATCCAAGTTCTCGAGATCATCCATAACGGTGTGTCCGAGAGACGCGGACTCGACACGTTTCTCAAGGAACTGGAAGATAACGGCAAACCGGCGTCGTTTGAGGAATGGAAGTATCTTTCAAGAGTTGCGCTCGAAAGCAGCCAGGATTTCTCTTCCCTCCACAATCTGGAAATGATGCCTTCACTGCTTTCACCCATGCAGCGTGATCTTAGCCGTCGAGCATGGTTTGACCTTAGGAACGTGGGTCCTTTACTTCATTCTTCTGGCGACGTTCAGGGAGCCATCGTTCATTCCCATGAAGCCGCTGAAAAGTACCTGAAGATTGCCTTGCTACACGTCGGCCTGCCTCCCGAACAACTCGGGAAAGGTAAATATCGCCACAACCTGAACCATCTGATTGATGCCTTGGCAGGACGGCAGAATAAATATGTCTTTCTGCGCAAGCCGGCAAATGAACTCCATGCCCTCCTCGACTCCATGAATGCTCGTTACTCTTCGCTTAAGAGAACGCAGAAAGATGCTGCACAGGCATTTCGCCTCGCACGGCACTGCTGCAGTTTTGTCGCACAGCAAATTCATTTGGACCGAGTCAGGGGAGCTTTTGATATCGGTCTTCAAGAAGGTCGGTACTACCAGGACAGCTCCGACCGGCAATATCGCTATTGCGGAACTCGTCAGAAGGATGGCGAGCAGCTTGCCTTGATGTATCTCTTGGGAGCTCAAGATCGCGGCCAGACAATCGACGCGCTTGTGCGGTTCATCTTGCCCTGCAGTTTTCACTACTTCGCGATCACGGATGTGCCTACGTTGCAGAGGCTCGAATCACGATTCCGGGAGATCATGGCGAGGTCCAGGCAGGAATCCAAGGTAGAGCTTGATCCGGACACTAGCATCGAAAAGGATGAGGAGTCGTTCGATGCGATGCTGATCGTCCGAACGCCGGTGAAGAAAAGCTAGACGACGCCTCCCCGTTGCATTTTGCTAGACGAGGACACCCTCGTGTTCGAGAGCACTATCTCACTCCAAAATGTTTAGGTCACACTACCGTCGGCTTTGCAATGTGACCGCCATCATATGGCCTACAACGAAGCGTAGGTTCGGGCAGAGCCAACCGGTCCGGCTGGGATAGTCTCCACCTTCGCCGCTCCAGAAGCAAGAAGAGACCTCAAGGGCTGGAAGCTGAGTATCCTTGTGATTAGGCATTGAGGTCGCTCGCCATCGTCGGCCAAGCGGATTCTAGTGCCGCCTCCAATGCTTCCACCTGTTGTTCGGCCTGCTGTAGAAACTCTTCGACGGTCGCTGTGTTTACAGTCTTATTGCCGGTCGTATCGGCTCCAACTGGAAACGGAGGCTCACCCAAGCGAGCCCGTTCAAAGCCCATTTTCAAAAGCGCTGCCGTTCCCATAAGTCCCATCAATCCTCTGCCGTCTACACCCTTACGAAGAGTCAGCGCACCTTGCGATATACCATTCACCTCAAACGTCTTGCCTTCGAAAGCCTTACCGTATTTGTCCTGTACCTTGAGGAGTCTCGTCTCCAGTTGTACTAATTTGGATGCTGCCATGACCTCC
>Ga0302227_10000376_pt1 | contig 41354 bp, 33 predicted proteins | sample II_Palsa_N1_1_FD_193525 | JGI IMG/M metagenome (GOLD analysis project Ga0302227, IMG submission 193525) | Peat permafrost microbial communities from Stordalen Mire near Abisko, Sweden - II_Palsa_N1_1 | ecosystem: Environmental > Terrestrial > Soil > Palsa > Peat permafrost | place: Sweden... | reverse complement strand
GGCCAGGAGGGATAGGCACCCGCCTGCCGTCACGTAAATGAGAATGTATCTTATTTACGAAAATGAGTCTACCGACTTTTGCTTGCGATCGAACTCGGGATGGCGATTCTCCCGCCGAGCTTGAGGGAGGTTGCGGATGCTTCGTTGGGATGCCGCGAAAAGCCGGTGCGCGTTCGGCGGCACCTGCAGGCATCCGGCGCGGATGCGTTCTTGTACCGCGCACTTCTAATTTTTTTTGCCGGCCGAAGCGGTGGCATGGTCTTTAGCCATGGGCCGAGTCGTCGCATCTCGGTGCTATGACGACGCGTATTACCCAGCGGCTATGCGGACTTTTCGCGTCGGCGTGGGGAGTCGATTTGACCTTCGGGAGTCTCGTGGCGCCGGCTGCTCGATACCGAAACTGCCGTTGGAAGCGGCAGCCAATGGGTGGCCGACGGCAGCAAAAGAGCGCAGGCCAGATCGTTCCGTAGCATTACTTGGTTGGCCGTTTAGCGGATTTGCCCTACATTCTGTGTGCCGAGCAAAAGATTCCGGCAAATCATCCAACCAGTACGCGGGGAAATGTATGGCGAAGACCCAGAAAAAAGCAGTGAAAAAGGCAGCTCCGAAGGTTGCCGCGAAACCGGCCGCTCCCAAGCCGATCAAGGAAGTTCTGAGCAAGTCAGGGCTGGTAGCTCATCTTGCCGAAACCAGCGGCGTCGTCGCGAAAGACGTGCGCTCGGTGTTGGCGGCGCTCGAAGGTGCAGTCGTCGGCTCCATCCACAAGAAGGGCGCGGGCCAGTTCATGCTGCCCGGCCTGTTGAAGATCTCCGCCATCAGCGTGCCAGCCAAGCCGAAGCGCAAGGGCATCAATCCGTTCACCAAGGTTGAGCAGTGGTTTGCCGCCAAGCCGGCCAGCGTGAAAGTGAAAGTGCGCCCGTTGAAGAAGCTCAAGGATGCGGCAGCCTGATAGGCATGCCAGGAGATGCGGTGACTTCGGTCACCGCATCTCCTGGCCGCTGGCCTGGGAGTGACTGAGGCTTTACCTCGCAGCGATAGAAACTCCGCCAAGCGCTTTGCGACCATTGATCGGCACGCCGCGCCAAGTGGTAGCGATCAGCGTTTCGTGATCTCGAAATCCTGCTGCGCCACCGGCCTGCCGTCCAGCGAAATCTCGACCTTGTACTTGCCTTCGGGCCATAGATCCGGATTCTCCACCTTGAACGTGGTGACCGCCGGACCATCGGTGGCGATCGACTCCGTGATGCTGCTGATCAGCTGGCCCGGACCTTCCAGATAGCTCCATTTTGCGTTCAGCGTAGCGCCGCTGCTGCGGCCCGCGGTGGCGACACTGGCGTAAATGATCTTGTCATTGAATGCGAAGTGCGTGCTCGCGTGGGTCACCTCATGTGCCGTGTTCACCGCGTTGCCGAGGGTCAGTCCGACCACGGAAAGAGGCGCATTGGCCGACGCCGTTGCTGCAGGCGCCAGTACGGTGGTGGTGGCGTGCGGCATGATCGCAGCGGCAGGGGGGACCGACGCTGGCTTGTTGCTTGCGGGCGCGGCGGCCCTCGCCGGAGCAGGGGCGGGAGCAACGGCCTTGCTGGCTGGCGGCTCATGCTTTCCGCAGGCGCTGAGCAGCAACAGGCCGACGAGCGCAGCGCTGTAGAGAACAACTGAGCGTGGTGAGCGTGTCATGCGCAAACTCCATGGTAGACGACGTGACGACGTCCATCCCTGCTTGGGTGAGTCCACCGAAGCTAACGCCTCCGATATGAAGCGCCGATTACCGGGGAAGCGAAAAGCACGCCTCACTTCGCATAGATCTAGCCCGATTCGATCTGTGCAGCAGCAGTCAGCCTACTGACGGGCGGTGCGCGGGTTGCCGGGCATGCTGGGGACGCTGCTGCGAAACGGATTGATGTCCAGTCCGCCACGGCGCGTATAGCGCGCATACACGCTGAGCTGCTGCGGGGCGCAGCGTTGCATCAGATCGACGAAGATCCGCTCCACGCATTGCTCGTGGAATTCGTTGTGATTGCGAAACGAGACCAGGTACCGCAGCAGTCCGGCGTGCTCGATGGGCAGGCCGCGATAGGTGATCTGCACGCTACCCCAGTCCGGTTGGCCGGTGACGGGGCAATTTGAGCGCAGCAGGTGCGAGACCACGGTTTCCTGGGTCGGGCTGCCGTCGTGATCCACCTGCAGGAAGTCGGGCTGCGGTGGCCCGTAATGGTCGATATCGATCGCCTGATCATCGAGCAGATGGCCATCCAGATCAGTGACGGCATAGGCATCCGCGCGAGCCTCAGTCAACGCCACGCCGACTTCCGCACCGGCCACCGCGGACAAGTCATGTGTCAACGTGCTCGCCAGTGTGGCCGCATCGGTGATGCGTTCCTGCGCGAAACCATTCAGATAAAGCTTGAATGATTTCGACTCGATGATATTCGGCGACACCGCCGGCACCCGGAACTCGGCCAGCGCCACCACGGGCTTGCCGCGCGGGTCGAGCCACGATAATTCGTACGCATTCCAGATGTCGACGCCATAGAACGGAAGCGGCTCGGTCACTCCGATTTCCGTTCGCTTCTCTGCGCGCGGGATAGCAAACAGCAGGCTTGGATCGTAACGATCGACATAGGCGGTGCTCTTGCCGAGCGGGGAATGTTCGGGAGTGCTCATGCGTGAAGTTTAGCTGGTGTCCGCTTCTTTCCATGTAACGGCTCGGCGAGATAGCTATTCGCCGCCTGGCAGGTAGGAAGGGTCAACCGAAGAGCGGTGCTCCTCCCCCCTGCTCGCAGGAGGAGGTTGGGAGGGGTGAGGCTTTTGATCTTCGGGCGCGCGCATGAGTGCAGGCGACCCCTGGCACGAGACGGACAGAGCCAGAGGAATTACACATTCACCATATGCATCATGGCTTCCGCGTAGCGCGATCCTGCTGCCGCATCCGGCGGAAATACCGCGTCAATCGCCTTGAGCTCCGCTGCGCTGAGCTGTACATCGAGTGCGCCCAGATTCTCGTCCAGCCGCGAGCGCCGCTTGGTCCCGGGAATCGGCAGCACGTCCTCGCCCTGTGCCAAAACCCAGGCCAGCGCCAGTTGCGCCGGCGAGCAGCCCTTGTTCGCGGCCAACGCCTTTACCTGCTCGACCAGCTTCAGATTGAGGCCAAAGTTTTCACCCACAAAGCGCGGATTGTTGCGACGGTAATCGTCGGCGTCGAAGTCTTCCGGCTTGGTGATCGCACCCGTAAGGAAGCCACGACCCAGCGGCGAGTACGCTACCAGGCTCACGCCATGGCGGCGGCAGGCGTCGAGCATGCCGTTGTTCTGGGGGTCGCGCGTCCACAGCGAAAATTCACTCTGCAATGCGGCGATCGGATGCACCTTGCAGGCGCGATCCAGCGTTGCGCCAGAGGCTTCAGACAGGCCCAGATAACGCACCTTGCCTGCGGCCACCAACTCGGCCATCGCGCCGACGGTTTCCTCGATCGGCACCTCGCCATCAACGCGGTGCTGGTAATAAAGATCGATCGTCTCGATGCCCAGTCGCTGCAGGCTGGCATCGCAAGACGAGCGCACATATTCCGGGCGACCATTGACGCCGCGCCTGGTCGGATCGCTGGTGTCGCGCACGATGCCGAACTTGGTGGCGATAAAAGCCTGCTCACGCCGCCCCTTGATCGCCTTACCGACCAACTCTTCATTCGTGTATGGCCCATACATGTCGGCGGTGTCGAGCAAGTTGAGACCACGTTCGAGCGCGTGATGAATGGTGGCGATGGATTCGACATCGTCGCGCTGGCCATAGAAGTCGCTCATGCCCATGCAGCCCAGACCAAGGGCGGAAACGTGAGGACCGTTTTTTCCGAGAGTGCTTTTTTGCATGGTGGGGCTGCTCGTGATGGCTGGGGGTGGACGCATGGTGCACCTCGCCGCAAGCTAGATAAATGCTCAATAATGGCCATCACTATTCCATCAGTGACAACAATCACCATGGACCGACTTCAAGCCATGCGGCTGTACACCCGGATCGTCGAGCTTGGCAGCTTCACCGCTGCGGCCGATGATCTGGACCTTCCGCGCGCCACCGTTACCCATGCGATCAAGCGGCTGGAACTGCGGCTCGGCGCGCAACTGCTGCAGCGAACCACACGCCGCGTGCGCACCACCCGCGACGGTGAGGTGTACTACGGGCATTGCGTGCGGCTGCTGGCCGACATGGATGAGGTCGAGACGGATTTCCGCGAGGCAGCGGTGACGCCGAAAGGGCGTTTGCGCATCGATCTGTCGGCGGCGCTGGCACGATTGCTGGTGATCCCCGCGCTGCCCGCGTTCTGCGCACGCTTTCCGCAGATCGAACTGGACATCGGTACCGGCGACCGCTTCGTGGACCTGGTGCGCGAAGGCGTCGATTGTGCAGTGAGGGTGGGTGAGTTGGGCGACACCGGCATGATCGGCCGTCGCGTCGCCACGCTGGAGCAGATCACCGTAGCCAGTGCGGATTACGTACGCCGACATGGCCGGCCTGAGTCGCTTGCGGCGCTGCACGACGGTCACTATGCAGTGAACTGGGCGTCGCCGACGACCCGCCGTGCAGAGCCACTGGAGTTCATGGTCGGGCGCAGCCGTCGCGAAGTAAGCCTGCCCGGAAAAATCACGGTCAGCGGTGCCGATGCCTACCTCAGCTGTTGCAAGGCCGGTCTCGGCATCGCGCAGTTTTCGCGCTATCGCATCGCGCAGGAACTGGAGAGCGGAACGATGTGCGAACTGCTGCTCGACACACCGCCGCCGTCACTGCCGATGACCGTTTTATATCCACCACAGCGACAGATGCCGGCACGATTGCGCGTCTTCATCGACTGGCTGATCGAGTTGACGGCCGGCCAGCATTGAGCTTCTACAGATCGCGTGAAAAGCCCCGCCGGGGCGTGAGGGTGCCCATGGTGTCAACGGTCAGCGGAGCGCCGGCGGCAAGCAGCGCGCCTCTCTGTTCTGCCAATGGCAGGCGCAGCATGCAGTCCTCAAGGCGGGCAAGCTTTTGGAGAGCGGGTAATGCCTGCACCTGGGCGACGAGCGCGGCACTGCGCGGCCAGCGCTCCGCGTCGATCGTGTAGCGCACGAACGAGGCCGTGCGGAAAAAGCTGGCGATGCTGATATCCGCGATCGACAGCTGGCCGAAGACAAAGCCGTCATCGGGCAACTGACTTTCCAGATAGTTCAGCGCGGCGGGAATCTCCACCTCTCGCGCGTGCTGCACAATGGCCTGATCGGCATCCTCGCCGAAGATGTGCCGTCGGATTGCCAGCTGGTAGAACAGCCGCCAGATCAGCGCGTCGGCCAATCGCGTGTCGACATATTCCTCCAGCCAGCGCGCCTGCGCGCGATCGGCAATATCAGCGGGATAGAGCACCGGCGCCGGGTGACTATCTTCGAGGTACTGACAGATGATTGACGAATCATTCAGTACGAATCCATCGTCGACCAGCACCGGAACGCGCCGCAGCGGACTTAGTCGGGAAAACTGGTCGTTGCCGACAAACGGCGCGATCGGATCGATCTCGTAGTCGATACCTTTGAGCTCCAGGCAGACCAGCACCTTACGCACATACGGCGAGATGTAATTGCCGATGATTTTAAGGCGGGCCGACATCAGATAGCTCCCAGTGACGCGCAATCCAGAGCATCAGCCTGAGCGTCGAGGCGTGCATGCGTCAAGCCACCGGCTGTGCTGTCGCTTCAGTCATTTAGGTTGGCGACAGCCAGTGCGGGGATTGGCGTCGGCGAACCGTTCGAATCCAGCGCAATCATCACAAAACGGCCGGTCGTGCATATGCGGCGATCGCCGCTGAGCAGGTCTTCGGCGGTCATCTCGACCTCGACGTCCATCGAACTGCGGCCTACCTTCACCACGCTGGCCACCAGTTCAACCAGCTGACCGGTGCGCACCGGCACGCGGAAATTGACCTCTTCGGAACGCGCGGTAACGACCGTGCGCCGTGCATAGCGCGAAGCCACGATGAACGCGGCTTTGTCCATCCACGCCAGCGCCTGTCCGCCGAACAATGTGCCGAGGTGATTGGTGTGATCGGGGAAGACCATTTCCAGCAGGCGCGCTTCGTTCAGGGCAGTCGTCATGGGGTCATCTGCGTGAGGAGGGTGATGGGAGGCGGCAGTGTAGTTTGTTTGTCTCAAGCAACAGCTCATGCTGCAGCGGGATGAAGTTTTGCCGCATGTAGCATGTCCGTTCGACGCTATGGACCTCTGGCATAGGGTGGACATGCGCGTATCGCGCTAGCATCCGTCATTTGGGGTCGTGACCATCGGTTACTGTCCGGCCGTCCGGTTTTTCGTGGGAGGAATCAATGCATTCGATGAATGGCAAATCGCGTCTGATCGGCGTTGTTTTAATGGGGCTGTTGTCTACCGGTGTCGCCGCGCAGGAGCAGACCGCTACGCAGGATAAAGTGTTGAGCGCGCACGATTACGCGCAGGCTGAGCGCTTCATGGGATACAACGTCACGCCGCTCGTCGATCACGACGTGCGTCGGGCCAAGTGGCTGGACGACAGCCACTTCTGGTATCGCGATCATGATGCCGCTGGCGATCACGTCATGCTGATGGACGCCACTACCGGCAAGGTCGCGCCCGCGTTCGACCAGAGCAAGCTAGCTGCGGCATTGAACAAGGCCAGCGACAAACCCCTGGACGCGAAAAAACTTCCGCCCTTGCTCGACTACAGCGTGAAGCCTGACGGTCGTTACGATATCGATCTCGACGGCAAGCATTATCTATGCGACCTCAACGGCGCAGGCAGCTGCGTCGACATGGCCAAACTGGTGAAGACCGGCGCGGAGCCCGGGGTGCTGTCGCCAGACAAGCAGAGCGCTGCGTTCATCCGCAACTGGAACCTGTGGCTGCGCGATGTCGCCAGCGGCAAGGAAACCCAGCTCACCACCAACGGCGTGTCGAATTTCGGCTACGCGACCGACAACGCCGGCTGGAAGCACACCGACAACGCGATCCTTGTGTGGTCACCCGATTCGAAGCGCATCGCGACGTTCCAGCAGGATCAGCGCAAGACCGGCGACATGTACCTGGTCAGCACCGGTGTGGGTCACCCGAAGCTGGATGCCTGGAAATATCCGATGGCTGGCGACAAGGACGTGACCATGATCGAGCGCGTGATCATCGACGTGCCGACACGCAAGGTGTTGCGCCTGCAGATGCCGCCCGACCAACACCGTTCCAGTCTGTGTGATGACGTAAGTTGCGGCCCCGACGGCGGCTGGGATGATGTGAAATGGGCGCCGGACGGCAAGACGCTGGCGTTCGTCTCCACGTCGCGCGATCACAAGCACGAATGGTTTCGCATTGCCGATGCGGGTACGGGCGCGGTGCGCACCGTCTTCGAGGAAAGCGTACCCACCGATTACGAGAGCGGCAATGACGCGGTGAACTGGCGCTACCTGCCGGACAGCCACGAGGCGATCTGGTTCAGCGAGCACACGAACTGGGGAAACCTGTATCTGTATGACCTGGCAAGCGGCAAGGTAAAACACGCCATCACCAGCGGCGACGGCAACGTCACGCAGGTGCTGAAAGTCGACGCAGCGACGCGCACCGTGTGGTTTCGGGGAGTGGGTCGTACCCCGGGGGTTCAACCGTATTACCAACAGTTCTGGAAGGTCAGCCTGGACGGTGGTCAAGCAACGTTGCTGACACCGGAAGCCGCCGACCATACCGTTGCGCTGTCACCGGACGGCAAGTATTTTGTCGACGCTTATTCCACCTCGACCGTGCCGACTGTCACCGTGCTGCGCGACGCCAACGACGGTCGCATCGTCGCCACCGTGGCGAAGGCCGACATCAGTCGTCTCACCGCTGCCGGCTGGGTGCCGCCGGTGCCGTTCACGGTGAAAGCGCGCGACGGCAAGACGGATCTCTACGGCATCATGTACAAGCCGTCGAACTTCGATCCACACAAGAAATATCCGGTCGTCGACTACATCTACCCGGGTCCGCAGACGGGTTCGGTACGTGGCTACAATTTCATGGCGGCAAGCGGTGACAACCAGTCGCTGGCGGAGCTGGGTTTCATCGTGGTGGCGATCGACGGCATGGGTACGCCGTGGCGCTCCAAAGCTTTTCACGACACCTACTTCGGCAACATGGGCGACAACACGCTGCCCGACCAGGTGGCAGGCATCAAGGAGCTAGGCCAGCGCTATCCGTGGATCGATCTGGATCGTGTCGGTATCTGGGGTCACTCCGGCGGCGGCAACGCCACCGCCGATGCGTTGTTTCGCTATCCCGCGTTCTTCAAGGTCGGTTGGGCGGAAAGCGGCAATCATGAAAACCGCAACTACGAAGACGACTGGGCCGAGAAGTGGCAGGGTCTGCTGGTGACCAACAAGGACGGCAGCACCAACTACGACAACCAGGCCAACGAAGACGAAGCAAAGAACCTCAAGGGTCGTCTGATGCTGGTGCACGGCACGATGGACGACAACGTGCCGCCTACCAACACCTTGCTGATCGTCAACGCCTTGATCAAGGCGAACAAGGATTTCGATCTCCTTATGATCCCCAACGCCCATCACGGTTATGCCGCGGCAACGCCTTACACCACGCGCCGCCGCTGGGATTATTTCGTGCAATACCTCGCTGGCGATATCCCGCCGAAGGAGTATGCGCTGAAGCCGTGGCCCTGGCTGTGATGTAGCCTTTGCCATTCTCCAGTAGCGGCGGCCGCTGACACAAAGGCGGCTACACGGATGGCAGCCCTGGACCGGCGCGAGGCAGACAATAAAGTTGTCGAGTGAGTCAAGTCATTTGGGGCGGTTCCCGGATGACGACACATTGGACACTCCGAACAAACCTGCCCCGGTTTGGGGAGACGGCCCCTTCCGGGGCCGTCTTTTTTTATGCGCGATCAGTGTGCGGTGATCGGGATGTGCTTGGTCAGGACGCGCATGATCAGGACGTGGCTTGATCAGTTCATGAACGTCGCTTGCGCGATGGGACAGAAGCGTCAGCGCAGACTTGCGGGCTGGGCAACACCCTTGCTGACCGCCTCATCCAGCAACTGGTCCATCTGCTGATTCGCCTTTTCCGAAGTCAGTCGCATGCGTCCGGACAATACCTTCTGCTGCTTGCCCAGCTCAGCTTGTTGTTTGCTGAGCTCGGCCTCTTGCTGGCTCAAAGCAGCTTCTCGCTGACGATACTCGTCACGAGTTTTTTGTTGAGCCAGTCGCGCTTCCTGCGCCGCGGCATGTGAGTCCTGACCAGACTGCGCGGCCAACACGGCTTCCCGGGCGGCAAGTTGCGCCTCCTCCGCCCCGATGGCTCCCTGCCGCGCACCAATCGCACCCTCCTGACCACCCAGTCGACCCTCCTGCGCACCCAGCTCACCCTCTTGCCGAGCCATCTCTTTGATCGGCGCATAGAACGCTTTGGCGCGCTCGATGTAGCTTGGGTCGCGAATCAGGTAGGCCTTGTCGTCATGCCGAAACCACAGCACGGGTCCTTTGCCTCCGTGCAACTGTTTCGCGGCGGCTAGGTCACTGTCGTCGCCATTGATCATCACGGTGTCGCCTTCGATCATCACAAACCCGTGGCTGGTGTTCGAGTGGACGTCGATGTCCACGTGACGCGCATCGAAGCCCAGATCCGGTGTCGGGGGTGGCGGGGGCGGTGGTGGTGGAGTCGGCGGAGTGGGCGGTGGCGGCAGGGGCGCCACTGGCGGTAGTGGTGGTGGTGGCGAAATAGGCGGTGGCGCTGGGGTCACCGCAAGCGCTGCCACGGGGCCCGGTTCGGCTGGGGTCTCGCCCTGGGTTTGATTTCCGGCCGCGGTGACCCGGTACGGCAGAACACCCGCGGCGGCGAACAGCATCACCAGTAGCCAGCTGCGTCCGCGTGGCGTCGTGTCGTTGACGGTTTGCTGCAACATGGTCAATCGCCTTTTCAGGTTCTGAAACGTGGGAGAGGCTCCGGCCAGGCCGGAGTGCATGGGGTGCGCAACGCCAAGGCGCAACAGCAGACGACCGTAAGTCTGCGGCGCTCCGCGGTATTGCTGCAGTACCTGCGCATCGCAGGCGGCTTCCCGATTGAGTGCGTACTCGCGCATCGCCCAGGCCACCAGCGGGTAGAAGAAAAACAGTCGCTGTGCGATCGCCGGCACCCACACCAGCCACAGGTCGCCGCGCCGTAGATGGGCCAGTTCATGCGCGAGCGCCATCGCCGATTCTTCGGTAGTCAGCAGCTGACTGGCCGGCAGCAGCACGGTAGGCCGGTACAGGCCCGCGACCTGTGGCGAAGCGATCGCCGATGACATGCGCAGTTGTGGACAACCGCGTAAGCCGAGTGCGTGGGCTTGTTGTGCGCACAGTGCCTGCAGTGTGTCGTCACGCAACGGCACGGACTCGCGCAACACGATGCGGGCGCGTTGCCACTGCCGCGCGACCAGCAGCAGCTGTACGAACAATCCGGCGGCCCACAGCGCCAGCAGCAATCGTTGCCAATGCAACGGGCCGATTGTCTTTGATTGTTCGATGGTAGTCGCCGCAGAGTCAGGCGGTGCGACAGATACCGACGGTGCCATCGGTTGGTTCGACAGGGACGTAGTGATTTGTTGGCCGGTGGACGCCGCCACAAACGTGGCGTGAGGTGTGCTCGATAGCAGCGGCAGTCGCACCGACGTGCTCGCCAGCAAGCCCACCAGCAACTGCGCGGCGAGCAGCCACCACAACGTGCAGCGGATCGCCGGGGATAGTCGCGGCATCCAGCGCCCAAGCAACCACAGCGCGCCGATCAACAGGGTGGCTTGCACCGAAGTCCAGGCAAGCCGGATGAGCAAGGTGTTGGCAAGCGTGTCGATAGCGTTCATCTCACACCTCCTTGCGCTTGGATTGCAACTGCACCACGAGCGCTTCGAGTTCGGCCAGTTCAGTGTCGCTGACCTTGGCGCGCTCGGACATCCACGCCACGAACGGCGACACGGAGCCGCTCAATGTCTTCTCGACAAAGCTGCCGACCGCACTGCGCATAGCCTCGCCCGGACCGGTAGCGGTGCTGTAGCGATACATGCCCTTGAGCTGGCGACGCTTTAGATAGCCCTTGCTGCGCAGACGTTCCATCATGGTCAGCACAGTGGAGCGGGCCAGTCCACGCGGCTCGCCAAATCCCACCGCGACTTCGCCTACCGAGGCACTTTCATGATCAGACAGGTAATGCAGGAGCCCAAGCTCCTGATCGCCGATAGTTGGCTTGGACATGTTCGAGCGCCACATGACTACAGGTGTAGTCACGGTACGCCTTGACTACACTTGTAGTCAATAGGTCGCCTGGCCAAGGATTGAGGCAGGTTCGGGTGAGCAAGCGATGCCCAACGTCACGTCCTCCTCAGAACGCCATGTCGAATGCCACTTCACCTTGCACGCCGACCTGATACGCCGACACGCGTCGTTCGAAGAAATTGGTAACTTCCTGCACATCTTGCAGATCCATGAAGTCGAATGGATTTTTGGCGCCGTATTTTTTCGGCATGTCGAGCTGAGCCAGCCGTTGATCCGCGCAGTATTCAAGGTACTGGCGCATGTCCTTCGCCGACAGGCCGACCACGCCGCCTGAGAGCACATCTTCCGCAAACAAGGTCTCGCAGGCGATGGCGTCCTCCATCATCTGTTCGACCTGCAGGCGCATCGCGTCATCGAACAGCTCGGGCTCCTGTTCACGCACGGTGCGCACCACTTCGAACGCGAACGCCATATGTCCACTCTCGTCGCGGAACACCCAGTTGGTGCCGGCAGCCAAGCCGTGCAGCAGACCGCGCGAACGCAAATAGTAGACATAGGCAAATGCGGCGTAGAAGAACAGACCTTCGATGCACGCAGCGAAGCAGATCAGGTTGAGCAGGAACTGCCGCCGCTGTTCGCGCGTTTCCAGTCGGCGCAGGTTCTGCACCGAATCGATCCACTTGAAACAGAATTCGCCCTTGGCGCGAATCGACGGAATATTCTCGATCGCCGCAAACGCCTTGTTGCGTTCGGTGGGATCGGGAATATAAGTGTCGAGCAGGGTAAGGTAGAACTGCACATGCAGCGCTTCTTCGTACAGCTGGCGCGATAGATACATGCGTGCTTCGGGCGCATTGATGTGCTGGTAAAGGTTCAATACCAGGTTATTTGACACGATGGTGTCGCCGGTGGCGAAGAACGCCACCAGCCTATGGATCAGATGCCGATCGGCGATGGACATTTTCGACTTGAGATCGCCGATATCCATCGAAAAATCCACTTCCTCCACCGTCCATGTATTGCGGATCGCCGAGCGATACATCTCGTAAAACCCCGGATAGCGCATCGGACGTAGGGTGAGCTCGAAGCCGGGATCGAGGATGTGGGCGTTGCGGGTGGATTCGGTGGACATGGGTTACCTCGAAACGGATTTGTGTAGGAGCGCACCCTGTGCGCGAAAGGCTTGCCGCAGCGCTCGTAGCGCCCACCCCTGCTCGCCCCAAAGAAGGGACTACCTTCGGGTCGCAGGGAGGGTTCTGGGAGGGGTTTACTGGCAAGCCTCGCAGTACTCGGGATTTTCCAGCGAACAGAACACGGCGGCATTGGCTTGCGCCTGATCCACCACGAGTACCGTGCGCTCCGCCGTCACCGTTGTCTTGGTGATCTTCGTTGCCGGACGCGAACGCAGGTAATAGGTCGTCTTGATACCGGCCTTCCACGCGTACATGTACATCGAACTCAACTGACCAATGTTCGGGTTCTCCATGAAGAGATTCAGCGACTGGCTTTGGTCGATATAGGCGCCTCGCGCCGCACCCAGTTCGATCAACGCTTTCTGTGGCAGTTCCCACACTGTGCGATAAATCACGCGCAGGCGTTCCGGGATGGCCGTGATGCCCTGTATCGAACCCTCAGCCAACTTGATCGCGTCGCGGATCTCAGACGTCCACAAGCCCAGCGTCTTCAGCTCGTCGGCCAGGTATCGATTCACTTGCAGGAAATCGCCGGACAACGTCTCGCGTTTGAAAAGGTTGCTGACCTGCGGTTCGATGCACTCGTAGCAACCAGCAATCGAGGCAATCGTCGCGGTAGGCGCAATCGCAATCAGCAGCGAGTTACGCAGGCCGTGCTGCTTGACGCGATCACGCAGCGCGTCCCAGCGCGCGTTATCGTGCGGCGTTGCGCTGGACCAGTAGTCGAACTGCAGTTCACCGTTTGCTGCGCGGCTCTCGGCAAAGCCTGGGTGCGCGCCTTCCTGCTCGGCCAGTTCGGTCGACATCGTCAGTGCATGGAAATAGATCTCCTCGGCGATGCGTGTCGACAGCGCCAGCGCTTCGGCGGAATCGAACGGCAGGCGCAGCTTGAAGAACACATCCTGCAGGCCCATCACGCCCAAGCCAACCGGACGCCATTTCATGTTCGCCGTGCGGGCGGTGTCGATCGGATAGAAATTGAGATCGATCACCCGATTGAGTTGACGCACCGCGGTGCGCACGGTGGAGGCAAGCTGATCGAAATCGAAAGCGCTGCTTCCATCGGCTGCGCGCATCACATGCCGCGCAAGATTCACCGAGCCGAGATTGCATACAGCCGTCTCCGTGGCCGAGCTCACTTCCAGGATCTCGGTGCACAGGTTGGACAGGTGAATGACGTTGTCGGGATGGGCTGTCTGGTTGCTGGTCGCGTTGCAGCGATCCTTGAACGTCATCCAGCCGTTGCCGGTCTGCGCCAGCGTGCGCATCATGCGCGCATAGAGCTCGCGCGCCTTGACCGTTTTTACCGCCTGTCCCTCAGCCTCGGCCTTGCGATACGCCTCGTCGAACGTTGTGCCCCAGCTGTCGACCAGATGCGGCACCACTTTTGGATCGAACAACGACCAGTCGCTGTCGGTCTCCACCCGCCGCACGAATTCGTCGGGTATCCAGTTGGCGATATTGAGATTATGGGCGCGGCGTGCATCGTCGCCGGTGTTGTCACGCAGTTCCAGAAAGTCCTCGATGTCGGCATGCCACGATTCCAGGTACACGCAGGCCGCGCCCTTGCGCTTGCCGCCCTGGTTTACCGCGGCTACCGACGCGTCCAGCGTCTTCAGCCACGGCAGCAGGCCGTTGGAATGACCGTTGGTGCCGCGAATCAAGGAGCCGCGCGAACGCACCCGTGAATAGGCCAAGCCGATGCCGCCGGCAAATTTGCTGAGTTTGGCGACGTCGGCGTATTTGTCGTAGATCGATTCCAGCGAATCGATCGGCGAGTCGAGCAGATAGCACGAGCTCAGCTGCTCGTGACGCGTGCCTGCGTTGAACAAGGTCGGCGAGCTGGCGATATATTCCAGTGACGACAGCAACCGGTAGAGTTCGAGTGTTTCACCGATTTCGTTGCCACCGAGCGCGCAGGCGATACGCATGAAGAAATGCTGCGGCGTCTCGATCACCAGGCGTTTTTGTGGATGCCGCAACAGATAGCGATCGTAGACCGTGCGCAGGCCGAAATATTCGAAACGACGATTGGCGAGCGGATCGATCGCGTCATTCAATTTGCGTGCGTTGGCGGCCACGAAATCGCGCAGTCGATCATTGAGGATGCCGATTTCCGCGCCGCGTGCGATCGACTGCGAGAAGCTCTGGATCTCCTGACCGCTCACTTCCTTGTCGATGTAAGCGCCGAGCAATCGCGCAGCGAGTTGGCCGTACTCAGGTTCCTCCGCGGTCAGCGCCGCAGCGGTGCGGATCGACAGTTGATCCAGTTCCTGCGTCGTGGCGCCGTCGTAAAGGCCGCCAATGGTTTTCAGTGCCACGCGCAGCGGATCGACTCCGTGTAGGCCTTCGCCGCTGCGGGTTACCGCGCGCACGATCTTGTTGACGTCGACAATCTCCTGACCGCCGTTGCGCTTGGTGACGCGCATCTGGCCGGGGTTGTGTGGTGGGGTCAGCGCAAAAGCACCATCGCTGGCAGGGTTGGATTCAGTCATGGGATGGACGTCGGGCAGGGACGTCGTGGGGGATTCGGCAACGGGAACAACGGGTGAATCAGTGCGGGCGGCGGTATCGGCAGGTTGCATGGCAGTGGCTCCCAGCATGGGTCGTCAAACACCTGCTCCCGCGCGCAGGGCCTGAAGTGACGAATGCCGTGGAAAGTCACGGACCCGTCGCCTCTGGCGACCGGTCCGCAACGCACTTCCCCACGGAAGCCGTCACTACTCACCAGGGTATGTTTGCCCTGATGTGCCGGCAGGTCTTCGGACTTGCGGACGTGGATCTTTCGATCCGCCTACTTGTATCCGCTTCCCAGCCATTGAAGGCCAGTGCTTGTGGACGCTTTCGTTTCCGCTTTACCGCTGCGGGGCAGTTCCGGACTTACACCGGATTCCCTTTTAAGCCCGACCGACGATCGCGTCTGGACGGGCACCGACAAACACAACATATCGGGTGCCCCGGGAAGGGTCAACCCAACAAGTTGTGGACAAGTCGGTGAACAAGTGGCACCGAACCATACGTGGCGGGCTTCGCGGAGCAGCGAAAAAATAGTTGGCGAACCGACTTGCTGACGTACCTGCCAGTCGCGTGGACCAAGCCGACGGCAGCGGCCCGAAATTCGCGAACAGCGCCTCAGAGCGCGTCGTGATCCAGCTCACCCGTGCGGATACGTATCACCTGATCCAGCGCGCTGACGAAGATCTTGCCGTCGCCGATCTTGCCGGTGCGCGCAGAATGCTGAATCGCTTCCAGCACTCTCTCAAGCTGGTCGTCGGCAATGGCCACCTCCAGCTTGATCTTGGGTAGGAAATCGACCACATACTCGGCACCGCGATACAGCTCGGTGTGGCCTTTCTGACGGCCGAAGCCTTTCACTTCCGTGACCGTCACGCCCTGTACGCCAACCTCGGCCAGTGCTTCACGCACATCGTCCAGTTTGAATGGCTTGATGATCGCAACGACCAGCTTCATGGGTTTTCCTTAGTCGACGGGCATCGGCGCGGCGGACGATGCGACACTGCATTCTGCCTGCACCGTTGCGTGTTGTCGCCTGACAACGAGCCTTGTAGGACAATCCCTACAGTTTCTGGCGGAGCGTACCGATGGCGAACCCGATTTCCATTCACCTAAACTTCATTTCGACGAGCTTGAGGCGCTATCCATGATGGATAGGCAGGATATCGATCAGATTGCCCTGCGACTTGTGTCGTTGGTTCCGCCAGGACTGGCACAGGCGCAACAGGATTTGCGCGCCAACTTCCAGGATGTTCTGGCGCAAGGATTGCGCCGCCTCGATCTGGTCACTCGCGAAGAATTCGACGTCCAGACACAGGTGCTGGCGCGCACACGCGCGAAGGTCGACGAATTGGAGCGGCGCGTGGCCGAACTTGAGGCCGCTGTGGCTGCCCGCGAGAGCTAGCACAACCACCTCCTGGGAGCCGCCCCCGATCCGTCACCTCACCCCGAGAACGATCGGGGGCGGTTATTTGTCCCGCCTTGTCGATGGAGTCGCTTGATGTTTGTGTCTATCAGCGACTCGATCATGGATCGGCGACCTCTGGCCGCATGAGTCTTGCTGTCACCCTCAGCCGCGCCCAGGAAGGCATCGCCGCTCCGCAGGTCGTAGTGGAAGTCCATTTGTCCGGCGGCCTGCCGGCAACAAATATCGTAGGCTTGCCGGAGGCAGCAGTACGCGAGGCGCGTGATCGCGTACGCGTGGCGATCCAGAGCACCGCTTTCGAATATCCCAACCGGCGTGTCACGGTGAATCTGGCGCCCGCCGAATTGCCCAAGGACGGTGGCCGCTTCGACCTGGCGATCGCGCTGGGCATCCTTGCGGCAAGCGGGCAGGTGCCACGCGAGAAACTGGACGACTGCGAATTTCTTGGCGAGCTGGCATTGACCGGCGCACTGCGCGGCGTGCCCGGCGTGCTGCCGGCACTACTGCGTGCACGGGCATGCGGCCGTCGTGTCGTCATCCCACGCGAAAATGCCACCGAGGCCGCGCTGGTATCGGACGTGGATGTGCGGGTGGCTGACACGCTGGCCGAGGTATGTGCCTGGTTGCGTGGCGCGCAAGAGCTGTCAGCGCCAGTGGCCGTCGAGAACGATGGTGGCGTGGACGACGGCCCGGATCTGTCCGATGTGCGCGGCCAACTGCAGGCGCGACGTGCGCTGGAGATCACCGCTGTCGGCGGTCATCATCTATTGCTGATCGGGCCACCTGGCACGGGCAAGACCATGCTGGCCGAACGCCTACCGGGAATCCTGCCTCCGCTTTCCGAGTCGGAGGCGCTGGAGACCTGCGTCGTACTGTCGATAGCCGGACAACCTACCGATCTCGCGCAATGGCGACGACGTCCGTTTCGGGCACCCCACCACACCGCGTCGGCGGTCGCACTGGTGGGCGGCGGTTCCACCCCGCGGCCGGGCGAGATTTCGCTGGCGCACAACGGCGTGCTGTTTCTGGATGAGCTGCCGGAGTTCAGCCGGCACGTATTGGAAGTGCTGCGCGAACCGATGGAATCGGGCCATATCGTCATTTCGCGTGCGGCCCGGCAATCGACATTTCCCGCGCAGTTCCAGATGGTGGCGATCCTCTAGGGTAGCTTTGCGGATTCATACCTACTGACCGAGTGTTTGAACATGGCCCGCTCCAAAGCTACTCAGTTCAAGGTTCAAAGCGGCCTGCCAGGAACATGGATGGTGAGCCCGTGAATACCGGGTTGATCCAAATCGTGGTTCGCCGCATAGGCTCCGGCCGCCAAAGCGTGGGCGATTCGACACTGGATCTGTCCTTATGGTCGTCCGAGTCCATGGTAAGACAAGCGGCAGAAGCGCTTCGCAAGGCATCGAAGATCGAGCCCTTTCCTGATTACAAAATGAGCCAGTTCCGATGCGGGCTGGGGGGTCTGGGACCCGACGTCGTTAGCCTGCTTAATCGGCCGCTTAGTGAGATCGATGCTAGTGAGGTCCTTCCCTTATTGCAGGCGATCGACAGGGATCTCAGGACTCGTGAACGCATCAAGTCCCAGCGTGCCATCTCCTGTGCCATCGGTGTGCGTCAATTCTTGTGTCTGGCACCCGGAGTCCTCAAGAGCGGCCAGCACTTTCGGGATGTGGTGGCCCTCCAACTACCTGCTCTTCGTCGGAGGCCAACTCTGCGGCGCAACGATGTGCCACCAGTGATCGGTCATCTGCCGCATGTCGATTGGGAGGATTTGCGGCGTCAGACGCAAAGGCAATTGGAGCAGCGGTATCAGACCATCGAAGGGGCGATCGCAGCCGAACTTCAACTTTACGATCGGGTAGTGCAACAGCAAGCAGATTGGCTGGTTGCGCCCATTACCACGCCACTGCGCGCTGAGGTGGAAGCGTGGCTTTGCCTTTCGATCCCCGAACGCAGCCGTCGACTCATTCCACCGGTGAGCGCCAAGGAACTGGCCGCCATTATGTTGCAGCACCTAGAAGCATTGCCCGTGGTCTGGGATGCTAACGGTTGGCCGCAGTCGGGTTGGGCGTTTACCCCGTTCCGTCTGGAACAGAATGAAGGTGTAGAGGCGTATCGCTTCCGGTTCTCCCTGGCGCCGTGGTTATGGGTGAGGCACCGGTTGCCTAACATCGTTTTGACGTCGATCTTTCTGGCCTTGTTGATTCACACAGGATGGAATCAAGGAAGTGTGGGCGCCTTGACGATAGACGATTTTTCCATTCGGCCTCAGGGTGGCTATCAGTTGCAGGGCTACAAGGGGAAAACCGACGACCATACGCCCGTTGTGGATGTCAGCCCTTCGCAACGTGTGGTTTACCACGCCATTGAGCTTTTGCTTTGGAATCATCAGCGACTGCAAGCGATGGGGCTGTTGGCCTCAACCGAGCGCCGTGTGTGGTTTGGATGGCAAGAGGATGGCTTCACCACCACCACCAATGTAATTGATACGAAGCGTGTGGTGGGGTGGTGTCGCCGGCATGGCATAGACGTCTTTTTACCGTCGGCCCTACGCCCTTTAAAGGCGGCGCTGACCTACTTGCCACAGCGTGACCTGGAGGCTGTCCGTGTGCTGTTGGGGCACAACGATCTGCGGGTGACGGATAGCTATCTCCAGGACACATTATTCTTCCGGCTCAACGAAGCTAACATGCTGCAGTTCCAACGCCGTATTGAAACATCTCTGATCTATGCAGAGGGTGGACACTCGTTGATCAGCGAGCGAGGCCTGGACCCACGCGATGTCGATCCGTCGCTGCTCGTCCCGACCGGGGATGGTGGTGCGTGTGCAGATATTTTTGCCGGTCCTCCACACAAGCCTTTGGCCGATAAAGAGCCGTGCATGGGCCTTCTCTGCCAGCAGGGGGACGGATGTCCCCAGTATCGCCTGAGGGTCACTGCGCAAACCCTAGAGATGGCCCTGCGAACGCGGCGTTACTACCGTTCACGTTGGTCCGTCCTGGCCGCAGCGCAGCCCGAAGCATTCGTGCGCCTGCATGTGCCCCGGCTGCTATATATCCACGTACTCCTAATGGTAGTGCACGCACAGCGCCCTGACTTACTGAGCCGCGCTGAGGAGACTTTAGCGTGATCCGTCGATCAGCGAACTCTCTGTTCGATGCTGCGTTTGAACAGGCGCCGGCAGCCCCACGTTCGGGACGCTACATCCTTCGCTCCCTTCAACTCAGTTACGTCGGCTCGACGCTTTATTACGTTGCGGGTAGTGCGCCTGTAGCCTTTGATCTGGCCGACTTGATCCTTCCGCCGACGGTGGGTCATCCGTCTTTCCTTCATCTTTGCGACGATCCGGCTTATGTGGATGTGGCACTGGCAGTGGTTGACCAGCGTCTATTACACAGCAAGACCGGTACACCACAGCCACGCGTCATGACGCGCCAGCTTTATATCCTACGGCACGTACTGGACTGGCTTCGTGCCCGTGGCGTCTACCGGCTTAGAGACGCGTCGCGGACCGATACGGATGCACTACTCGCGACTTTCGCGACGGGCGGGTGGTCCGGAGTGCTCGGGGTGACCGAACGTTGGAATCGCGTGCTGGATGAGCTGACGGCCGACGGTATGGCGGACGCTTTCCACTTGCGTGGAAAGCAGCGGCACATCGAGACGTTGTACCAGCCTTTTTGGCGAGCACGACTCGGCTGGGGTGGCGTCTTGCCACTGCCTACGTCCATCAAGGCTCGTCTCGAAGCCATGCTTCCCCACAAGATATTTACCGAAGGGTGGCATGCACGCTCGACCACCGACGAGGAGCCGCCGAGCGCGTTCGTGTTACGCAACACAATGGGGTGGCTCAATGACTGGCAGTTGCTGCCAGTGGAGATCGACCGCTTTACCCACCGGGTGGCGGCCCAAACGAATCAGGCATCGAAGGTGATGGCCGCGAAACCGTCGAGCCGCACCGCCAACCTCACGTTGCGTCAGGCGGTGGATTTGATGCGGATGTCTTTGCATCTGCTCTACGACGTCGCCCCGACCCTAATGGCGTTGCTAGAGACGCGACGACACCTCGACCAGGCCGTGCCCCAACCGTTGTCGCGTATGTCGACCTCGGACTGGTTGGTCAACGAGCCGCTCACCCGTCAATTGAGCGATCTGGTGGGAAAGCCCATTCGCAGGTGGGTCGCCAGCGGCGCGCACGCCAAGTCCGATGACAGTTTCACTGTCGACGAAGTGCTCGCTGCGGTGCAGGGCGCGTGTGCCATTGTGCTGGCTGCCATGAATGCTCGCCGGCAACGGGAAATCTGCGATCGTGTCCGCGGTGTGCGCGTAGGGGATCTGATGGTGCTTGATGAGGCCGTGGGGCTTTATCAGTGTTGGTTCTATATCGAAAAAACGTATTTCGACCGTCACCTGTTCTACGTTAATCGTACTTCCGCGGATGCACTTCGGTGTTTAGAAGCACTCAAGCGAGCGTGTTCACCTTCTATCGAGGAGGAGCAGCCAGGAGGCAGTCTGTTCGCCTGTGGGCGTCGCAGCTTGAGACGGATGCATGACGACGCGCACCTATCATTTACCATGGACTTGGGGCGTACGCGATCCTTAGTCAGCTTCATGCGGGTGGCATTTCCGCAACAGTCCGAGATCTGGGGCGTGTCGACGCATATGTTTCGACGATTCTATGCTCTTCTCTATTACCACCAATACGAACATGCAGAACTACGGGCGCTGAAGCAGCAACTGCGTCACCTGGATGTAGCCATGACGCGGGTGTACGTGACCGATCCGGTGACTCGTCCACTCGCTGAGCAGATCCGCCAAACGCTGGGTAAGCACGCGTTTTCGATGGCTGACGAACGGTTGCGCGAGGTCCTGGACGATACCTATGCCGACATCGAAGCAGCATGCGCAGAGGTCGAGCGGGAGAAGTTGCATCAGGCAGTGGCCCAGGTGTTGACCGGCGAGTCCACGGCCGGTGGCTTCAGTCGTATCGTGCGTAAGCTGTACCGGCAAATGCTGCCACAGGCCACCTTCGAGCCACGCGGGGATGTCGCGCACCGCATCGCTGGACGGCTCCAAGGTCGTGGCTACGGCGCGCGCCCCATGTCCCACGGGCAGTGCCATGCGCCATCGCTACGACGGCATCTTAAGGCGCGCTGTGAACAACAGGATGGATTGGCGCGAGAGCATGCGGGACCGTCGCTGTGCCACGCCTGTCCGTATCACTTTAACAACACTGATTACCTTTCCAATCTCAAAGACGATTTGGTGCAACTGGACGAGGATCGGCACGATGTGATGCTTCCGCCGCTGCAACAGGCGCGGGCGGCGTATGACTACGATAATCTCGATCGGCTCATTGCTGCCACAGTGGTCACGATGGCGGTGAATGCAGAGGCCATGCGGCTTTTAGTTGAACGTCCATCGGTGACGTCATGATCAAACCCTTGCACCAATCCATGGTCAGCAAGTTAGCTGCTCAGGCGAATATCGAGCGGAAACTGACCATTCTGCGCGACTGGGTGGCGAACGGTATTCCGTGTCGTGTCGATGAGCAGGGTCATCGGCTGCTGGATGCCAAAGAGCAAACCTTGCTTGAGTTCTTTCCCACGAGCGTGCGTCAATTTAAGGTGTGGAATGGATCGCAGAATACGCCTGCGCTTCAGGCTTGCTTGCCCGTTATTGCCGCAACCGGTAACGACACGCTGGCCAAGCGCCCAGTGCTGGAGGCGCAAGTAAAACAAGTGATCACCGCGCTCCGTAAGCGCGCGCGCGTGCAGCGGGACGCGACACGCCAAACACGCGTGCGGCAACTGGAAGAGGAACTACGCATCGCGCGGACGGTGATTGCCTTGCGGGTGGCCGAAGTGCGCGAACAGCAGCGAGTGCTGCGTCGCTTACAGCGTGATCATGAACGATTGCAGGCGCAACGTGATGGTGATGCGGCCGAGTTTCGCCGTCTTCATGGAGAGCTGACTGAGGCCCTGGAAAAGGAGCGACGCCAACACGCTCAGCTGGCGGCCCAATGGGCGAAAGTTAGGCCGCTCCGGAAGGCAACCCATGGCGCCTAGCTTCCAAGCAAAAGGACAACAGAGCGTGGCGCGCCTCGAAGCATGGTTGGCCGCGGGCTATACCGTGCCGCGACGGCAAGGTAAGGTAAATCGGGCCGCATTGTGTCGGACGTTGGGCATTGTTCGGTCCACCTTGGGGTCCAACCCTGCGCTTCGTGAGTTGATCGCGTCGTTGGATGCGCAGGCAAGTCCAGTGGTTGCGACGCAATCGTCATCGACGGCGGATGAAACTTCACCGCTAGAGCGTGAGTTGGCGCGGCTTCATGCCGAAAATGCCGTACTCCGCAGGCGGCTACGTGAGGTCACGTTATTGCTCGGCCAAGGTCGGTGCCTGCGATGAAGGCGGGCATACAGACACTCTCGGATGAGAAGCCGAAGGCGCGGCAAGGCCTGGTGCTCAGTTGCTTTGACGCCAGTGACGATGCCTGGGCGGGGCAATGGTGGGTCAATGGCAATGCCTGGCGGGTTCGAATTCCGCACGGGGCGCTGCCTGTACGCCCACAATCTGGTCAGGTCTGGGCCTGTGTCGGTGAAAGTGCCGCTCATCCTGAGTGGGGCGAGCAATGGGTGGTGAGTTGTGGGTATCGCGTGATGCCCACCGATGAACTCGTCGCCCCATTTCTGGCCCACCACATCCCAGGATTGACGCGTGGACGGGCAGACCGCTGGTGGACTCGTTGGGGTAACGACTTGTCCCAACGACTGACACACGAAGACCTACGTTTGCTCGCGACGACGCTTGGCGGCCCGGCGGCGCACGAGCTTGCCTTAGCGGCAGTGACGTACTGGGAGGTTCATCAATGGGAAGTGGCGGTCGCTCAGCTTCTTTACGAGTGGGGTGGCGATGATGCCTTGGTCGCAGCCGTCCGCGACCACTATGGTCCGACCGCATCGGAGGCATTGCGGACGGATCCGTATCGATTACTCGCTTTTGCATCCTTTGCAGTCGTGGATCCGATCGCCCGACGCGCGGGAGTAGGAATCGGCGACGAACGACGATTGGTGGGCGTTGTCGTGTCGATCGTGGAAGCCTGGTGGGAGCGTAGCGTGTGGGTGCTGCGCGAGGATGTACTCCTTCCCGACATCGCTGCCTGCATGGGCGACGACGTCCATCGGGTGCGTCGCGCCATCGATTTGGCGCGTGAGGCGGGTGTGCTTCATTCGGTGGGCTATGCAACCTGGATGGGGGATGCCGCATGGCGGTGCTCTGCGTTCGTCCTGGACCGACTCGACACGTTGCTGGGATCCACGCCCGCAGGAGCGCCGGTGTGTCAACTCGAAGAGCGCTACCTCACGATCACCGCCGCCGTGGATGCGGTCGCGACGATGCCGGTCGCGTGCGTCAGCGCGCGAACGCGTGCGACACAAGCCATATTCGCTGCGGCATGGTGCGAAAGCGTGTTGAGTCACGGGCAATCACTGGACGTTGTCGCTGAAAGCGTCGAGCTGGCGGAATACCTCGAGGATGCCCTTGGCGTTCCGGTGAGCACGCTTGGCGAGGATCCGTTCGGGCGTCAGAAGGTCAGCGACTCGGTCCTCTGGGTGGCTTCAAGTCGACGCGTGAAGTGCTGGACCAAATTCTTTGTGTCCCATCCGTCGTTGCAGCGGTTGATCGTCGTGAACACCGGCCGTTTCGATAATCAATTCGACATCACGCGCGCGCTCCTAGCTCGCTACGAAAGGGTTGCTAGATTGGCGCTGGATATAGATGAACGAATGGACGACAGCCTGTTTCCTTCTGCGACGGACGAACAGCTTTGGGTGCAGATCACCCAGGCGCCCCCTTATGACGCACGCGATGGCGCGTGGAAGGGGGTTCGCTGGTTGGATGCCACCTCCGCGACCCAGCGGCGGGCAACAATTGGCGTGTGCTACCAGCAACTTCGCCTAGGCTCCGTTGCCTTGTTGATCGACGATCCGCAGGAGCGGCGCACGATGACCGAACAGTGGACGGCGGCTTTGCAGGAGTTCCCAGTAGTGTTCTCCGGCCAAGAGCTACGGGTCGTAGGGATCGCGGACTTGGTTCCTGAGGACGTTGTCACCGTGATCATCCCTGTGCCACCCTCCGTGTGGCCCAAGCTCTGGTGGGTGACCGCCATGGGCAAGGCGCGTCACCGTGTCGTGTGGGTGGGGCCGGCGTTTGCAGGCGATAGTCCGGCCGGGGGCGTCGCGCCTGTGCTGTCCCTTGAGACTGCTCGCGAAGTGCTGCGTCAGGTATGGCCAGAGGGAGGGACAAGAGGTGGCAACTGATGCGTGGGTCTTACGCCGTGATCCGGTGGATGAGTACACCGTCTTCTGGCATTTCACGGACGCGAAGGGACAGACTGTATGGCCCTTTCTGGACTACATAATTGCTTTGGTCGATGGGCAGCAGCTCAACTTCAAGACCGTGGAAGGTCGGGCCTATGCTTTGGCTAAGTGGTATCGCTACCTCGCCCAGGAACGCATCGACGCGTTAGACGGCGACGATAGCGTTCTTCGCACGTTTCGAAATGCGATGTTGGAAAGAGAGGCTGCGAACCGCAGCGGCAACGCTCAGGCCCGCCGTCGAACCATCAATCTCGACATGCGGAATATCTATATGTATTACGCTTGGCTCCAGCAAGACCCTTTCTACGGGCGGCGGCGGCAACTGCTAGGGGCACAAGGTTGCCAGATCACCAGCACGTTATTGGAGAGTCAACCGGCGGCCGTGGGGGGCCAGCGACGCTATCCCCTGATCTTTCGTCAAGCAGGCGAGCGCAGTAAGCACCGGCTAAATTTTGTGCCCGGTGAGGCGCATCGGGCTGAGCTCACCGACTACTTCTATGATCGGTTCTCGCCTGAACTGGCACGGCGCAATTGCCTGCTGTTTGCATTGGCGTGGCATATCGGGTGGCGTCGTGGTTCGATTCTCAGCCTGACCGTGGACGACTTCTCACCCGATCAGTGGAATGGCGAACAGCCGCTTGACGTGCAGCCCTCGGCGCAGAAATTTGGTTACAGCAACACCTTTTCAGTGCCAGAGGCAGTCGTGCACGACGTCCGTGCGTATTTGGCAACCGAGCGCGGCGCACTCGTTGCGCGGACAGGCAGCCATTCGCGGGCTATTTTCCTCAACGGACGTACAGGGCAACCGTTAACCGGCCACGCGGTATCGATGCTCTTTAGCAGGGCGCGCGTCGCCTTGGGGTGGCCCAAAGGCGCGGGTCTCCACGCGTGGCGTCGCGGATTTACGAACGCCTACGTGGAACGTGAAATCGATGCGCGACTCGAGCTCGGATTGGACACCGGTGGCGAAGCGATCGCCATGTCGGTGGCTCATGCACTGGGCCAGCAAAGTTTGGCGAGCCAGGCTGCCTATATCCGCGATGCGCAGCGACGACTGCGTGGTAGCGTCACCTTCCGAGACAAGGAAGAGCACGCGCGTCTTGCCGATGAGAACGCGCAGCTGAGAGCACACATCGCTTCACTGACGAAAAAGATAGCCGGGAACCTCTGAGGTTACCCGGAATCTATCGAATCAAGGATGACGCATATGACTCACCAAGGCTCTAACTCCAGCGACGAATTTCTCCATTTCCTCGCGGACATCTACGATTCCGGAACGGGCGAACCCCGGCTGGAACGGTTGATGCAGTGGTTTGGCCTACCGGCGAACCAGCGCCAGCGGTTGGCCGAAGCACTGATCACGCCAACCCAAAACGACATCGTGATGCTGCTTGATTTATTGGAGGCTGTCTATGATCGCGTGGGCAGCATGGCCAGCACAGTCGAGTGGTTTAGGCATGGTGCTTTGTCGGCCTTTGATGGAGCGCACCCGCTTAATGTGTGCCTGGCGGGACAGCTGGAACCCTTGTGTCGCGCGCAACGCAGGTTAAGTCAGCTCGATGCGCACATTGATGGAAATGATTACTAAGACCAGGTTGAGGTGATTCGCACAACTGCGTTACCACCTGCTGGCAAGGGGCCGACACAACTCGGCGCCACATAGCGACGTCGCCGACCGCTATCTTTTCTTTTGAGCTGATCGGCGCAATGATGAGGGACAGGCCTTGTAAAGCGCTGCCGCAGACGCGCCCATGACACTTTCCCAGCTCACTGAAACCTCGATTGAACGCGTGCGTGCAGCACTGGCGGGAGAACTCAGTGCCGACGCCTTGGAGGCGGACGAATCTCGCGTGTTCCATGTTCTATGGAGCGAATACATGGCGGGACCCAATCCCGAGCGTGATCTGTTCGTGGCCAAGATGCGTGCCGAAGGTGGGTATGTTGGAGAGGATGACTACGGCCGGCTTGTTCGCACGCTGCCTCATGGTGGTATCGAGGTGATCCAAGAAAGCATCGACGCAGTGGATAGCTGGAGGAATGAACTCGCTGCACATCGCCGTGAAGTAGCGCGAGTCTTGGAAGCTTTGGAGCCGCTAGTCGGTGGTGACCGAAACCGCGCAATCTCTTGGTTCGAGAACGAGCACCTGCGCGATTTCGACGGCTTAACCGCCGATGCATTAGTGCGCCAGGGCAAAGCGAAGGCCGTCATTGATTACATTGAGGCGATCGCGCGAGGTGCCCCCGGGTAATTCTCCGCGACGTCGCCGGCTACTTGGTTTCACTTTGTGACTCTATGTCTTTAACCAGCCGGTCTTGTTCGACCGCACTCAAAGCACTAAATGCCTTGATCATGCGCGCTAACCGCTCGTTGTCTGCGTACAGATACGCCAATGGAACCCCAAGCACCTTCGCGAGTCGCGAAGCGGTGGCTAAATCTGCCGCGTGCACGTCCTGCTCGTATCTGTTGATGCGCGTACTGGCCACAAAAGGATCCAACCCAGCGAGGATGCCCAACTCCTTTTGTGAAAGACCGGCATCCTCGCGCGCCTGCCTCAAGCGTCTGCTGAAGATGGATGACGGATCGCGGAAGCGCAGCATGGGAGGACCGTAGGTTTTGACGCCTACGAGATTCGTTGCTTTACTCCCGGACCGATACTACGATATTCGTAGTTTTTCCGCAGCCCCTCTTTATCGTTGATCCATAGGACCATGGGAGAGAGAGCCTAAATGCCTCTGCAGCTCGTGTTTGAAGACCGGTGGTCCATTTCTGTGCAGGTTGACTCCAGGCTCTGCGAAGCGCTCGATCAACAGCGAGAGCGTGCTTTGCAGAGCGAGATGGACGAGGTATTCGCTGATCGGCTGTCTACATGCATCGCCAATTCACTGATCGAGTGTCTTGACGTGGACCTTCAATTGCCCACGGCGAGTCAGGTTAAGTACGCGACCGACATTGCTCGGGAGCTTGGCCTCGCCCTTCCCGCGGATGCTTTACGGTATCGAGGTGCAGCCCACGAATTCATCGATCGCTTTAGGAAGACGTTTCGAGCTAGCCGGCAGTGGAGGGGTTCGTCAGCTTCAGAAGAGGTCAAGCTTTGAGCGCAAGTCACCTTGAGCAATAGGTAAAACGAACAGAGCTTGATTGTCGGCTGCCCTTATTGCTGTCAGTTCGTAAAAAGCTATGAGTGAAAACTATATTTTGTGCCAAGCAACGGATCGTACTGGCGCCAACTGGCACCAGTTTGTTACACGTCCCTAGCCGCGTAGTTGCAGACATCGTCTAATCTGATTGAGCACAATCAGTCACCCTGCTGCTCGCGACGGGGGTAGCCTTATGCGTCGAGGACGCGACCAACGGCAACCGGAATCCCGTCGCTTTTAGTTCTAGGAGGGTCTATTTCATCCGTGTCCAACTTCACATACCCCGGCATTGTTTAGCGGCGTGCCGCCGTAGCAGACCACCGAGCGTTGCGGGATTGCACAAAGCTTAAGACGAGCCTGCGTTACCTTCCGGGACGCAGTTCGACGCGTCAAAACTTGTAAGTGAACTTAACCGAACCCGTATTCGAGTTAAAGCGATCGGCAAACTCGCCTGTGTATTCCAGTCGTACATCCCAGTGGTCTCCCGTCTTTAGGTCAAGCCCGGTCGTGGTTTTGAATCGGTCTCGCGGCAATTCGCTGGTCTGATTAAAGTTGGTCGGCCCGGGAGCATCCGCAAACTGCATGTTGGCACCGAGGTTGCTCTGGTTGTAAAACGTGCCACCAACACCTGCGTACACCTGCAGGGCCATATCGTTGCCAAAATCAAACTTGCTGCCCGCTTCAAACATAGGCGATGCACCAAACACGTTGGTTTGGGAACCGGCCACACGCAGATCCAGAGGACCGGCCCCTTGTTCCGTGTAGCCATCTGAACTGACGCGCAGGGCATGCAGGTCAACATAGGGCTTCAGATAAAAGTGATCAAACGCGAACTGTCGGCTGATACGCGAGTGCAGCCCCCAATGGGTGACATCGAACTTCGCCTGAGCTGTGCCACCCAGATCGTAGAGCTGCGCCAGCCGCTTGGAATCGTAAGACATCTCGCCTCCTTCCAGCGTGGCGGACACCAACCAGTCACCCATCTGATGTTTGGCAATTAACCCTGCCGTCCAGCCTTGTCCGCTCAGCGAGCTCGATACCGTATCGGTGCTTAGACTGCTGTGATCAGCGGACACCGAACTGCCGACGAACCAGTCGGGAGCAACTTCCTTCTGGCCGCCCAACTGGAAAACCTGGCCGTTCTGGCGATAACCAACACTATCCCCACCCGCGTCTCGATCAGTGTTGTTGCCGATGGCGCGCCCCCAAAGGCAATCGTGTTCATGTTGGAAGAGGTCCCCATCATCAAAGCGCGGGCAGCTGTTCATACGCTCTACAAACGCGGCGCTAGCCGCAACATGAGCTACGACGGCGGCTTGCGCGCCTTCGATGTTCCAGGCTTGCAAGGCGTTAACGTATTGCGCACCGTTGCTGATGGCCGAGAGCCGACCGTAGATCTGGGCGAGGGGTTCGCTAATAGCACCATCTACCCCATCCCACTTCAGGTCCAGATAGGCACCGACGGCCTGGAGGTTCGAATCGGAAGTGTATTTCTCTGCGAGGGGACCAAACCAGGGGAACTGATTGAGGGCCTGCACAGACAAAGTCTCGCCATATTCACCGCCACCCTGCGCAAGCAAAGAATATTTAAAGAGGAAATTATTACCAGCGTCGGTGACCGAGGGCGTGATCCCGGTGAATGCCGCCGCATCCATGAAGGCGACAGGCACGTTCGGCATCAGCGATTTGGGATTGAGATAGATGACAGAACCATTTTCGAGATTGACGTTGTTTGTCACCGACAGGGATCCCGATTGTTTGTTGTACATATCAACGCTGACTTGGATGGTGCCGGAGTTATTGAGCGTGCCTACCAGCAAACTCTGAGCCGTCGTACTGTCGTTGTTTCCGCCATTGATGTTGAGGTAGCCCGTGTTATTGACGGTGCCTACCGTGCTCGTGGCATTCGTGCCCCATGAACCGCTGTTATTGAGCGTCCCTTGGCTGCCGATGTTTAGGTCGCCGTAAATGGTTCCTCCTACATTGTTGGTCACCACGGCAAAACTGCTGGGTGTCGACGTCGCCGCCACGGCGACGCCCTGCATATTCCAGATGGTGCCACTATTGACCACGGACCCATCACCGTTGCTGTTACCGCCAGTCAACAAGATCGCCGGAGCGGACGGATTTCCCACAATCCAGCCACCACTGCTGTTGGTAATCCCCACGATCGACTGGTTATTTTTCCCTTGCGCGTTGGTGTAGATCGCACTTGACCCAGCGCCCGTGGCTTGGATCACGCCACTATTAGCAATGCCGATGTTGCCGGCATTTCCGTTGCCACCGACCGTGCCCATGAACTCTCCGCCCGTGGTGGACCAGACACCGCCGCCGCCGCCCACACTTTGCGCGAAGATGGCGTGGGCATTGGCACCGGTAGTCTTGATCGAACCCGTGTTGGCGATGGAGATATTTCCACCTGAACCCGCCCGGCTCCAGCTGCCGCCCTGCCACAGCGAATGGGCGAAGTCCAAAGGTGCGCCCGCTGCCGCAAGGTCGCCGCCGAGAATACCGCCTCCACCAACCGTTTGTGCCAAGACGCCATAAGCGCCGGCACCGGTCGTGTTGATCGTCCCACTTAGACTGATACTGACGTTGCCACCATTCCCACCCATCAAAGGTTGATTGAAGGGGCTTTTGTCTTGTTCGGTGAGACCTGCGATCCAACCGCCTCCGCCACCAATGCTTTGCGCGAGCATGCCATAGGCATCGCGACCTGCGGTGCTGGTACTGCTGGAGCCATATTGGCTTACATAGATGTCTCCGCCGACGCCACAAGCGCTGTACAGATTGTAAGAGTTACAGTTTTGGCTCACCTCGCTCGTCTGCACATTGTTGCCAACGTTGACCGTATTGAGGCTTCCTGACGCGTCTGCCAGCGGATTAGTATTGCTCATGGCCTGTCCGCCTGCAGTTGAGGTCGTTTGCATCACCAACACATTGCCGCCACCGCCGCCAATGCTCTGAGCGACCATGCCTACCGCGTCGTTGCCCGTCGTACTGATGACGCCTGTGGATCCACCGGAACTTCCATTAGTGACGGTTACGGTGCCCCCATTGCCGGTCACTCCATTCGTGCCACCCAACGAAATGGAGATCGGCGTGCCTCCTGTGGACGAGGCATAGTCGCTCGCCGTAACCGTCACTTCGCCACCGCCGCCGCCGATGCTCTGGGCAAAGACACCAAAACTGCCGTCGCCGGCCGTCTTGATGACACTATTGTTGTCCACCGTCGTGCCCCAGCTGTCGCCAAGAGCATCAATGTCTGCGCCGCCCACGACGATGTTGGCCGTTGCGATATTGCCGTGAGTCGCCGCGAGCTGATTTGCCGCCACCGAGCCGCCCTGTCCACCGCCAGCGCCCACACTTTGGGCAAAGATGCCGTCGGATCCAGGACCAAAGGTTTGGATCAATCCCTGATTGATTACGCCAACTACCAGGCCGTCGCCTTGCGTGGCGCCGTTGTTTTTATTACCGCTGCCGTTGGCGCCAGCGCCAAGATAAATATCAGAATCGATTTCACCGCCAGTGGCATCCGCGGGCGTCCCGCTGGGTTGCGCGGCCGCGTAACCGAGGTAATCGGCCGCCCACTGCTGTAGTTGTGACGCGCTCGCGTTCCAACTATTGGGTTGCCACGCCGTCACCCCTTCGTAGCTCGACAGCAACGATTTCAACGCCGCGCTCGATTTAAAGTAGTCGGACAAGGCGTTGGCTGAACTCGGCAGACCCGCCGTGGCGCCCGTCCCCGCCTTACCGCCCCCGCCACCTACCGACTGCGCATACACACCAGCAGCATCGCCGCCATACGTGACGATATTTCCCTGATTCGTAACATTCACGACGTTGCCATTGCCTGGTGCGCCGCTCGTACCGGCGACCGTAACCGTGAGATTCGTTTTGCCAATCGACCCTTTGGAGGCGCCACCGGTGCCCCTGCCGCCACCACCGCCGACGCTCTGGGCGAAAATGCCGTTGGCGCTATCCCCCATGGTGAGGATGTTGCCTGCGTTATTTACGTCGACACCACCGGCCGACGAGCCAGCGCCTCCACTGCCGCCCAATGTCAGTTTGACTTGGGACGGTTTGGCTGAACTTTGTCCGACAAAATAGGAGTCGTCCTTACTGGAGCCGCCTGAGCCACCGCCGCCGGCGACGCTCTGCGCATAAATACCGTCCGCACTGTCGCCCAAGGTCCAGATCAGTGCATTGGCGCTGTTATTGACATTGACATTGCCCGCCGTGCCGCCGGCGCCGCCGTTACCGCCCACCGATACCGTGACATCGACGCCGGTACCCTCGCCCAGTCCGGCACCGGTGGTCACGGCACTCGAATCGCCTCCATTGCCACCGCCGCCAGCGACGCTTTGCGCGAGTACACCGTAGGCGGCGGCCCCCGCCGTCATAATCAGCTGGGTATTGTTCGCTGTGACGTTACCGCTCCAAGAGGCATCACCACCTGTGCCGCCTACGCTAGCGTTGATCACCAGAGTAGGTACGTCAGGAATGCCTAAGGTGAACGCCTCTGCCTTGCTCTCGCCGCCGTTGCCGCCGCCACCAGCGACACTCTGCGCGAGCAAACCCCAGGCGTCGGAGCCGGAGGTCAGAATTTCGCCGCCATTCGTCGCATCCACATCACCTGCCGCACCGCCTTTACCACCGTCGCCACCCACCGAAACGTTGATATTGAGCGCACCACTGACGTCGAGCGCTGAAGAGCCACCCCCGTCACCACCCCCGCCGCCGACCGCTTGGGCAACGACGCCTTTGGCATGGTTGCCCTCGGTGCTGACGATGCCGTAGTTCTCCACAGAGACTTGGGTCGTACCCTGTGTGCCGGCAGCTCCTCCACTGCCTCCATTACCGCCAACCGTGTAGTTAAACGGCCCTAGCGATGTATTGGACGCTGAACCACCGGTGCCGCCGCCACCACCGATGCTCTGAGCGACTAATCCACTCGCGTGAGCGCCTTTGGTAGACACGATGAAACCGGCCTCAGTCACCGCTGCGCCATCGGAAGCAGTCGTCGCTTGACCACCGTTGTTCAGAGTAACCACACCCCCCGTGCCGCCCGACTCTGCGTCCCCGCCAATGGCTATGCCTGCTATTGCAGACCCCGTAGTCACGGCGCCCCCCGCACCACCGCCACCACCGATGCTTTGCGCAACTACTCCCATGGAGTCGTTTCCGCTCGTTGTAACAAGGTCGGATGGCCAAGAGGTGTTGGATGAATTCCCCATGGATACGTTGACCGGGCCCGCGGCTCCACCTTCCGCACCATTGCCGCCCTTTTTGTAGAAAATGCCGCCCGCGCCGGAGCCGTTACCGCCAGCACCGCCGATACTCTGCGCAAGCGCGCCGGCCGCCGCAAAACCCTTGGTGGTGATATTGACATCAGCGAGATTGATGTTTACCGCACCCGCCGCGCCTGCGGCGCCTCCTGAGCCGGCACTTCCCACCGTACCGTCGCCTAACCCCCCACTGCCACCTAACCCGCCAATGCTTTGGGCTTGGATACCCGCTGCCATGACGGCGGTTTGAGCCGTGTCGCCGTTAGGATCAATAGGAACCACGGCGCCGGTTGCTGCCTTGGAGGCGCCCACAGCAGATACGTTGGAGGTTGGCGCTCCAAAACCACCCAAGGTGGCTTCGATGTTGCCGCCATTACCACCGGGACCTCCATTGCCACCCACTCCAATGCCCAAATCGGAATAAGAGCCGGTACCGTCGCCGCCTTGGCCGCCCTGGCTGAGTAGGACGATCGCAGAGCCTTGCGATACGACGTCCCCGCTGTGAAGGTTGTAGACGACATGCCCACCCCCGCCACCGCTGTTGCCTGCGGGCCCCTTGACCTTGCCAACACCTTGGGAGCCATCGTTACCGAGAGGCTCGGCCGCGTTGCCGCCCGAAACCTGCATCAAGATAGCCGTAGTGCCGGGCTGACTACCGCTCCAGCCGCTCGAACTGATTACGGTCGCATACTGGTCAAGAAGGGTCGAATAGGAATTCCCGCCGGCGCCAGGCTGGCCGGGAATTCCATCACTGCTCAACATCTGTCCTGCCGTGCCGCCATTGCCACCATTGCTCTGAAGCCAAACCGCAGCGTTGGGACCGGAGGCCGAGCTGATAGCGCTGTTGACACCGGAGCCGCCCTGTAATGTGAGGGTGACTTGGGCTGACGGGCCACCTTGACCACCGTTACCGGTAGGGTCACCCCCATCCTGGCCCGTACCACCGGTGCCTCCTGCGCTTAGCAAATAAATGGAAGAGGCAACGTTGCCGGACGCCAAGCTATAGACCTCTGAATCAGAGGCATTGCCTTGCTGACCACTCTGATCGGGGCCGGCTGTCCCGATGGATTGACGATTGACGGCAACGTTGGGCGCAGGAAGGCTGCTTGCAGCGGGCTCGGCGGCAAAAACAGGTTCAACGAGGGCGTGACTCGCACCGCAGGCGATAGTCACCATCCAGACGCTCAGGGCCCGATATAGGCGCTGCCGCTTGAGATAAGAGAGTGCATCACATTCCGATTTTTGGGTACGAACGGGCAGGATCATCATCGTCAAGATTCCAAGCAGGGGATGATGATGATCCTCACAAATACGGTCGAAACTTGTTTCTCTGTTTACACGCCGTTTTCCTAATTCGCACGATCGAAAATTTTCGCGCGTACGATGACTGGTGAGAATGACTGCTACGCGCGAAATCCTTCTTTAATTGCACATCGATTCGTTTTGTAAGTGACGGCATTAGAGAGGCGCACGACGGCCCTCGAAGTATTCGAGAGCTTCGAGGAAACATCGGAAAATGTATGCCATGAAACACCTTGCGGGCGACTCAAAAGCGCTAGCCAGGCAGGTGCGATGACGCAACACAACTCGATACATCCGCACCCGCAATTCTTGCCCTAGGCGACTGGACTCGATCCTCGCCAATTGATTGGGGTTCGTTTTTTCCGGCCGTTTGATGACCGTGCTGAATGCGCCTGCGTCTGGAAGTCACGGAGAGAGCCACTTCCACAACCGAAGCCTTGGAGCACCTGAGCATGACCTTCGAGTGATCATCCGTTGCAGCGCCCGTGCGGCCGCATACCGGTAGTTGCTCTGAACTGCGTAACACAATACTCGGGCGATGATCCGGGCGCCGCTGCTATGGCGGCAAGGCTGATCTCCGCGTCGAGGCGTGCTCACATCCACGATGTTACTCGGCGGACATGCCATGGCGGCATTGCACAGGCCTTGGCTTTCTCGAGACTAACGGTTTTTGACTGACAGTCATTTTGCTCTGCTATTTGGTTGCTAGCGTCGGGAAGGTTAAAAACGACTCCCTTTCATTTCACGCAGTTAGGACACCTAGCTCCACGAAGCCCCGCCAGCAAATCTGCAGGCCTATGCATAGAAGAATGAATGCGAACAAGCGATCGGCGATGTGCGCTCCAGAATCGCCGATGTACTGTCGAACTTTACAAACGTAACGCATACACAGATAGATGATGAATGCGAGTAATCCGAAGGCAATGCCGACGCCAAGGAAGTGCGCAAACAGGTCTCTTTTGACGACTTCGGCGTTCAGTGCAATGGCCACAGAGATCGAGCCTGGACCCACCGTAATAGGTAATGTAATCGGATAAAAGGCGCTAGCTTGTGCGTTACCCGGAGGCATCGCTGGCGCCTCCTCAACATCGGGTGCGTGCAACAGCCGCCAGCCGGCATAGCCCACAACGCAACCACCCCCCACGCGCAATATCGCTTGGGAAATGCCAAAAAATGCGAGCAGATAGCTGCCCACCAGCACGGAAACAACCAGTACGGCGAAACAGTTCCTGGCCACCGCGCGTGCAAGACTGGCCCGAGCCGCATCATCGAGATGCGGCGTCAAGGACCGTGCAATCAGCGACGATCCTAGGGGATTCAGGACGGGAAGCAACCCCGTCAAAGCAAGGGCGAACGCACTCAGTGCAACGGAAAGCATGGCCTAGGATCCTGCGAGAACATTCGGCTGACTCAGGGTCAAGGAGCCTCTTTTCGCAACCGTTCTAGCGGGTTGGCTGGCCACTCCGCGTGTTCGATGGGAGGTGCGTGGAGCGTGTCCGACTACCTGCGTGCAAGCATGACGCCACTGTCGTGGCGTCATGCTCTCATGACGTTTAAAAACCGTCGCAAAGTGTGCTTGCGACTGAAATCCGACGGCAAGAGCGACATCCATGATGGTATCGCTGGTTTTTTGGAGAAGCTGTTTTGCGCGATCCATTCGCTCAGCGATCAGGTAGTGGTGCGGACGCATACCCGTGGCGATCTTGAACTGTGCCGCGAAGTGCATGGGCGACAGGCCTGCCGCGCAAGCCATATCTGCCAGGGGCACCTCGCGATCGAGCCGTTCCGTGATGAAATCCATAACGCGCTGGAGCCTCCAAGAAGGGAGCGCACACTGTTTGCTGGTGGGCTCAACGATTTCTCGGTTTGATAGAACGGATATGCGCAAAGCGATAGCGCGAAGGACATGCTCCTCGACACAGGGTGCGGTTCCTTGCGATGACGTCTCAAGCACCCTTACGAGGCTTTCGATGACTGGGTCGCACTTGAGGTATACGTGGGAAGCCGCGATGAGGCCATCAGTGATCCGGGCAAAGTGATGTTCGGCCTCAGCGGATGAAATGAGCAACATGACCCCCTCGGACGTTGCGGAGTCTTTCACCCGAATCAGTGTCGCGGCGTTCGTGACAACCACACCTCCACGAAAAAGTGTTCTCATCTCGATCCATTGCCCTGCAGTAAAGCGCTGAACGACGCCGGAGCCGACCAAGACGAGGATCTTCAGCTTGGCATCGCTGATTTTCAAAGACTCGCTGGCACGATCCAGCGGCAGACACGACACACCCAGCGTGGCCGATACGGTCTGATCTATGATGGATGGAGAACCTTGCATGTTTGACCCCTCGAGCCGCCCAAGTCAGCAGCGCGACGCCCTGGGCGCCACCGGTAGGGGCGAATCGTAAGGATGCAGGGACGAGGGGTCACGCTCGGCAACTTGCTGTTTTCTCCCCTACTTCTCTCATTTCTGGGTCTTCCAGTAATCAGCAGCCTCCCCAGCCGGACTTTCAAGGGCGTCGTCGCTATATTAGGCTCAGGTCTTGGGGCGTATCTTGACGCCCACTTCCGATGACAGACCACGGACCGGCTCCCTTCATGACCGACATTCCACCAGCAACGGCGGGCTTATCCGTCGCATTGCTCGAGGACGATGTGATCCTACGCGATCGCATTCTCGTTCCACAGCTAGCTCAATACGGGCTCACCGTAGAGCCCCTGGGTACCGCCGCCGAGCTGTATCGACGATTGGAACAAACGCGCTTCGACATTGTGGTTCTGGACGTCGGTCTTCCAGATGGAGATGGGTTCGCCGTGACACAGCGTCTTCGGACCACACAGCCCGGCATGGGCATCATTCTGCTGACGGGGCGCGGCGACACGCCCAACAGGGTGCGTGGCCTCACGGAAGGTGCTGACGCTTATCTGGCCAAGCCGGTCGAAATCGAAGTGTTGGTTGCCACGTTGCATAGCGTGGCCCGTCGGGTGCCTCAGGGCGCCATCGCCACAAATGGGCTCACGCGTGGATGGCACCTCGACCCCAAAGGCTGGAAGCTCGTTGATCCCCAAGGGGCCACCGTTCTCTTGACGAAATCCGAGCGGAAATTCGTGGCGTGCTTGCTCGAAAATCTGGACGAAGTCGTACCGAGAGAAACGTTGGTGGAAGCGCTGACGAAGGATGTCTACGACTTCGATCTGCACCGCCTCGATAACTTGATCCATCGTCTAAGGCGGAAAGTGAAGGAGTCCACGGATCTGCCATTGCCGCTCGTATCGGTGCACGGTGAGGGCTACGTATGGTTGTCTGTGTAAGACGAAGTCGCAAGAGACATGTCGTTAGTCAAGGAGTGCCTAATGCTCGCGAAAGTGCGTGAATGGCTTGGCAACACGAACAACACCGACTCGATAGACCGGCGCAATGCCGCTTTCTTTCAGTTATTTCTCCTGTACTTCGGTGTCGGCGTTTATGCCGATCAGCCGGAAAAGTACTTAGACGCCCAGGTCCAGCAGGATTATCTCGCCCATGTCTACGGCGCCATTCTGCCGTGGCCGCGGGTAGGCATGTTTATCGATTTTGGTACCGATTTTCTGATGGCAGCGGTCTGCGTCGTTTCGTTCTGCCTCACTCGTCAAGGTCGGTTTCGTCTGGCCGTTAAGCTATTCCTCGGCGCGCTCCTGGGCGGGTTGACGCTCAACTATGCGGCGTTCGGCAGTACGCTGGGCACGCATTACATGAACTTGGTGATGATCATCAGCGCGCTGATGCTCGGCAGGCGGGCTCTGTGGATCGTTTTCTCGGTCAACGTGCTCAATAGCGCCGTGGGCCAAGCGGCAGACACCTTCGGCCACTACTACCACACCGGGAAGTTTGCTTTCGACTACCACGGCGTTGCGATGACAGCGCTCAATCAGTTCATCGTGGCGGTGATACTTGATCAGACGATCAAAGCGCTTCGTGATGCTCTGGCCGATTCCAACCGGCGTCGCGACCTGCTGGCAGCGGAGATTGTTGAACGGGAAAAGACGCAGCAACAATTGGTGCACTTAGAGAAGATGCGTGTCATTGGGCAGCTGGCAAGTGGCACAGCACACGATTTCAACAACGTGCTGGGCATCATTCTCGGATTTGCTCGGGAGCGGAGGCGGCCAGGGGTGGGTTCGCCCGAAACTGAGCGCGAGATTGCACTGTCCGATGCGCTGGAGGGAGTTGACGTTGCTGCGCGTCGAGGAGCGAGCATCAGCCGCAAGCTGCTCGATTTCAGTCGGGCGGATACCACGCTGCCGGAGGTCTTCGACGCGACCGAAGCGCTGAACGAAGTGCGCCCAATGTTGCGCCAGCTACTTCCCGATAGCGTGACGTTGTCGCTACAAATTCCGTCGGAACCGACAATGATCTGCTTTGATCGCGGCCAACTCGAACTTGCACTGCTCAATATCGCGGCGAATGCCCGCGATGCCATGCCCAACGGTGGGTCATGCCAGATAGTTCTAACGCAAGACGACAACGCATGGGTCGCCCTCTCCATCCGTGACTCGGGAGAGGGCATGTCCGAGCAGACGAGGCAACGAGTGCTTGAACCATTCTTCACCACAAAGCCCGCTGGCATTGGCACCGGTCTTGGGCTCAGCGTGGTCCATGGCCTGATGGAAAGAAGCGGCGGTCGCCTGTCAATCGAGAGCGCGCTTGGTCAAGGTACTGCCGTAACTCTTTATTTGCCACTCACGGATCGAAACCAAACGGCACAGTCTGCATTTGAGGATAACAATGGCATACGCGTGTTCCTCATCGATGACGACGATGTTCTGAGGAACCTCCTAACGGCCACGCTGGAGGATTATGGCTACCTGGTGAGTGCGGCACACGACGGGCGGTCTGCGATGCAGTTGGCAGGCGACATGCGCGAGCCACCTGACGTCATTGTTTGCGATCATTACATGCCCGACACCGATGGTACGACGCTTATGCGGCATCTGCGCGAGCGGTTTCCCGGGGCGCCCGCCATACTCATCTCAGCCAATGCACCGATCAACGATGAGTCCGAGGCGCCGCACGCTTACACCAACCGACTACCAAAGCCTTTCTCCCCCGATCGGCTCGCCTCTCGTATACGTGAAGTCGTGGACCAAGCAAGGTGAGCTTTAGGACAGGTCCTCAGCGAACTCCGCCCCGTTTGGCCATAGGAACTTTTACGTAAACTTTACCGAACCGGTCTCCCAAACCTAGTAATCAGCAAACTCTCTGGGATACTCCAGACGAACATCCCTTTGATCGCGCGTTTGCGGATCAACGCCGGCCGTGGGCTTCGCGCGCTTCGGCGGAAAGGTACTTAACTGGCTGAAGTACACCGGGGCCGGAGCGTTCGCAAACTGCATTTTCGGGCTTAGGATGCTTTGCGGTAGAAGACGCCGCAGAGACAGGCGTAAAACTGGTGGCCTCCTCTCCGAAAGCAAAATTGGGGGCCGCTTCCAGCATGGGCTACGAGAATTGTGCTTTGCCATGATCGATGCGTCCAAGGAAAAGCCATGGATTGAGCACGCCGACACTGTCTCGTCAACCGTTTCGGTTGGGCACGGACGGGAAGCCAACCTTTCGTATTCGCACGATGGGTAGCTAGCTCTGAGGGAACGCCGCCACGGTTGTGCGGTCTTAACGCGTTGACGTCATCGTGCGATTCGCAAAAGACGAACCGCGCGCGCGATGTAACGTTCGAGGTCTTATCGCTCATTACCCACGACATTCTTCTTTAGGCAAGAAAGTGATTGAAACAATTACGCAACTTCATTCGAAACTCGACGCATTGCGGCAGACGTTGCAACAGTTGGAGATCGATGGTGCAGAAGAGGCGTTCTTTTGGGAAGCGATCAAGCTGTTTATCTCCATACCTGAAGAAGCGGAGCACGACGAAGCATGCCGAAAGTGGTGGTTGCAAGAGATTGATGCGATTGCGAGTACTCACGGCTTGCTCGCGGAAGGTTCATGCCTACGTGAAGGTCGCGAATGCCACTGCATCCCCAGGTGCTGAACACTGCGCACTTGAGTATCAATAAAGCGTGATTGAAACGTATGCCGTCGGCTCACAAGGCCAGCGACTCCGTTTGCGTGAAAGCGCCGGTCACTTGCGAAAGCTGGGGGTTGCTTCACGGAGCAAAGCGTTTGCATATAGTCTCAAGACTGGTTTGGTGCAGCTCGATGAGATTTAGGCTCCGCATCGGTCCGAAACAAGAAATCGGGCTGCCTCCGGCTTACTAGCCTAAGTACCGAGCTCAGACCGCTCCTTGTTACTACAAATCAATTCGGCTTCTATCTCGCCGAATTGATCATCATCTCAAAACGACTTTGTGGGGTGTATTCAGTTTTTCGCCCGATCGGGGTGAAATATGAGGTGACCAATGGCCAATGTCTTTGTAGAACCTGAGCCGCGCGGTCGCGCCGACGGCACTCCTGTCTCGCACTACGTTCTCGAATACGCTCATGGTGAGCGGCTAACCTCGACCAACTACCGCACTCAACAGGAGGCTATAGAGGATGCGCGAAACTTTGGGCACCGTCCGTTGATCGCCCGCGTCCGAAACACCGACAAGGGCAATCCGGACCATTGGCGTTCGCCATAGGCCTGGTAGGGCCGCCACAAGCTGCCCAGGAAAGTTTGCACGGGGTCTCTGCCTCAATCGGTTCTCGTGGCTATCGGCGATGAGAGGCGTATCGGTGTGCAGCCAGTGCGACTACTGGGGAACTCGAAGCCGCGTCAGGCAAGTTGACAACTATTTCCCTATCGAGAAAGTTAAGGGCGTTTACCTCCTCACTTAGCAAGCCCACCATCTGATTGGTAACGTGCA
>Ga0302227_10000373_pt1 | contig 41726 bp, 35 predicted proteins | sample II_Palsa_N1_1_FD_193525 | JGI IMG/M metagenome (GOLD analysis project Ga0302227, IMG submission 193525) | Peat permafrost microbial communities from Stordalen Mire near Abisko, Sweden - II_Palsa_N1_1 | ecosystem: Environmental > Terrestrial > Soil > Palsa > Peat permafrost | place: Sweden... | reverse complement strand
CAGACGCGGCACTCGCTCGATCGCGTCGAGCGCTAGCTGAAAGCGGTCCATGTGATTCTTTACCATCATGTCCAGCGCAGTGGTCGTGGTGCCTTCGTCTCGGTAGCCGCGGACATGAATGTTTTCGTGGTTGTGCCGGCGATAGGTCAGCCGATGAACGATGCCGGGGTAGCCATGGAACGCAAAGATCACCGGCTTGTCTTTGGTGAACAGGCTGTCGAACTGGTCATCATCTAGCCCATGAGGCTCGTCGCTGGCCGGTTGCAGAATCAGCAGATCCACGACGTTGACTACCCGAATACGCAAGTCCGGCTCGTATTCGCGCAGCAGCATGACAGCGGCGAGCACCTCGACCGTGGGCGCGTCGCCGGCGCAGGCCATGACGAGTTCGGGATTATCGGCATCGCTGCTTGCCCATTGCCATATGCCGGCGCCGGCGGCGCAATGCGCCGACGCGTCTTCGATATTCAGCCACTGCCAGTCCGGCTGCTTGCCGGCGACGATCACATTAATGAGATGGCGGCTGCGCAGGCACGCATCGGCAACGTAGAGCAGACAGTTGGCGTCGGGCGGCAGATAAATGCGAACGACGGCCGAGGTCTTGTTAGCGGCGTGATCAATGAAGCCAGGGTCTTGGTGAGAGAAGCCGTTGTGATCCTGATGCCAGACGTGCGAGGAGAGCAGATAGTTCAGCGACGCGAGCTGCGGGCGCCACGGCATGGAGCGGGTCACTTTCAGCCATTTGGCATGCTGGTTGAACATCGAATCAATGATGTGGATGAACGCTTCATAGCAATTGAAAAGTCCATGGCGTCCGGTCAGCAAATAGCCTTCCAGCCAACCCTGGCACTGATGCTCGCTGAGCACTTCCATCACCCGCCCGGTGGTCGCCAGGTCGGTGTCCGTCTCCAGCGTTTCGGCCATCCAGGTTTTTTTGCTCGCTTCATAAACGGCATCGAGACGGTTGGACGCGGTTTCGTCAGGGCCGAACAGGCGGAAGTTCGCCGTCGTGTCGTTCAAGCTCATGACGTCTCGCAGCCAGAGGCCAAGAATTTTGGTGGCTTCCGCCTTCTGGTCGCCGGGGCGTTTTACAGGCACGGCGTGCGGGTGAAAATCTGCCAGTACCAGCGGTGCAAGCAGGTGCCCACCGTTGGCATGAGGATTCATCCCCATGCGGCGATGTCCCTTTGGTGCGAGCGTTTGCAGGTCGGACGATAGGCAACCGTCCGCGTCGAAGAGCGTCTTGGGCGCGTAGCCGCGCATCCATTTTTCCAGCGCCTTCAGATGCGATTTCTTTTCCAGATGCGCGATAGGTACCTGATGGGATCGCCAGCTGCCCTCAACGGGCAACCCGTCGATTTCTTTCGGGCCGGTCCAGCCTTTGGGCGAGCGAAAAATGATTAACGGCCACGCAGGCCTTTTCGCCGGCGCATCGGATTTTCTTGCCTCGTGCTGGATACGCTGAATTTTCTTTATCGCTTTGTCCAGCGCCTCGGCAAACGCGTCGTGCATTTTTAGTGGGTCATCGCCGGCCACGACGATGGGCTCATAACCGTAGCCACGAAAGAGCTGCAGCAACTCGGTATCGCTGATGCGCGCGAGCAGGGTGGGGTTGGCGATCTTGTACCCGTTGAGGTGGAGAATCGGCAGCACAGCGCCGTCTCGTTTGGGGTTGAGGAATTTGTTCGAATGCCAGCTCGTGGCCAACGGGCCGGTTTCAGCTTCGCCGTCGCCAACGACGCAGGCGACGATAAGATCGGGATTATCGAAGGCTGCGCCGTATGCATGCGAAATGGAGTAACCCAGTTCGCCGCCTTCGTGGATCGAGCCGGGCGTGTCGGGCGCGGCGTGGCTGGGAATGCCGTAAGGCCACGAAAACTGCCGGAACAACTGCCGCATGCCCGCGGCGTTGCGTTCGATGCGAGGATAAATTTCGCTGTAGGAGCCTTCGAGATACGTATGCGCCACAAGGCCCGGGCCGCCGTGCCCCGGACCGGCAACGAAGATCATGTTCAAATCGAACTGGCAGATCGCGCGATTAAGGTGGGTATAAATAAAATTCAGGCCTGTGGTCGTGCCCCAGTGCCCAAGCAAGCGCGGTTTTATGTGCTCCAGCGTCAGCGGTTCGGTTAGGAGCGGATTTTCCTTCAGATAGATCTGGCCGACGGTCAGGTAGTTTGCCGCGCACCAGTATCGGTGCATGCGATTTCGCAGGGTGGTGCTGATTGCTTTCATGGGTATTCACCGTTTTCGTGACGTCGCCGGCAGGTCATCATTTCGTCTTCGATGATCGGGACGAAGACGCGGGTTCGCGACTGATGGATCGAACTTAGCGAACGTCTTTCGTGCAAGCTCGGTCGAGGTATGTCCGATCATTCAGCACGCGGCATGAAAGTACCGTCGCGCACGCGTTGTGGTTTGCGCACGGATCATTAATTTCAGCGCGGTGGCGATGGTTGATGCCGGCCTCGCGGCGATAGCGGCCTGCGGCTGATGCAAGCAGAGCTGCTTGGGCTTGAAAAGCATTTAACCGAAGAACAGATCATCTGCTTTCTGCGTGATGAAAGGCGCGCATGCCGGTGAAGGGAGACCCTCTGCCTCGTTAGGGATAACCAACTCAAGCCAATGAACAGAAAAGCGTCCTGAGAAGTCGTAGGGAGCATCGGAGCTTTGGGGCGTAATGCTCATCTGGCTTCACGGTGACAGTGACATTCGGGAAGCCAGCTTCTGAGCTTTTTACCGAATCGTCGCCCAACCTGTGATGTGCGCCGCGTTCACTTCCATGGCACGCTAATGAGTCTCCGGCGCTGGCCTTCCAATCGGCCCGGCAAATATTGTCTGCTCGGTTACGTCGAAAATGTCGAGACGCAAGGGAAACAGCGCGTCGGTTTTCGGCCCGCGCGTGCGTACGGGGGTTAATCAAAACCCTTCACAACAACTGGAGATTCTGACCCGTAAGGTAAGACTCCGCCACAGACTCGACGCATCGACGCTATGGAGCCATCAGCCGCCACAGTGCAATACAAGCATGCTGCGATGTCTAGCGGAGTATCGATACAACTGCTGATGCTGGGCAAAGACAATCCGAATGGCTCCACCGGCATAGTTTTTTGTAGGCAGACGTGGGCCGAACAAACCCATCGCACGTGCCCAGGCCGTTATGTGCTGGAGGCCTTGGGTGTTGATTGGCGGATTGAGAGTGAACGCTCGGCCGCGCCAATGGAGCTTTTTTACAAACTAATGAGAGCTGGGGTGGTTTTTCTCAGCCCCTGTTATGCGCCTGCCACAGGGAAGCCACTGGACAGGCTAACGTACCGCATCGCTTTGGATGTGGGCGACGTATTCAACAGAGAGATTGTGAATGCAGCGTCCGTAGTAATCCGTTGTGGCGAGGCCACGCTTATGGAGAGAGTTAAACCGGCTATCAGTCCGAAGTGTCGAGATGAAGTGCACCCCGATATTCGTAACAGGTTCAACCGCTGGACAAAGGAACGCTGGGCAGCGACTTGGGGCACGCCCTGCTCTTTGGCCGGGGCATGGCCGGTCAAGCCAAACGATATCCAACTGCGCTAAGCCTGATCGTCATAAGCGAGCTATCCGTTTCTTTCTCACACCCAAGACTCGCGCCGACTTGATGAGTTTTTAAGCCAACTAGAGGTGGATATCAGGACGATGAAAGCGTACGGACGAGGTTCAGAACGTTCTGCATAAATTCGATCTTGGCCCGGTTGTAAACCGGATCATCCGAGAAGGTTCAAGCGTGCTTTCGCTTCACAGCCTCACCTTGCCGCCATTCGTATTCCCACCTGACAAATTCACTGCTCACATCCGCGCGCGTCGCAGTTGCGCCCGCTCACGGACGCAAACGCAAAACGAGCACGTGCGAGGGCAATTTTTACGCCACGCGTCCCACATTGTGCGCGCGGAAACGCGAAACATTGCAAAAGTAGCCCGGCTTTAATGCCCGTACGAAGTAGCGTACGGATCTTTCGTGCCTTCCTTTCCCGTGTAAGGATTGACGTTCGGCTTACTCGACCAGTTGTTCTGGCGACTGTTGTCGGGGGCACTTCGCTCATATGGCTGCACGTACGTGCCGTTTGCACCCGTGTAGCCCTGGACTTGTTCCGTCGACTGTTGAGGCTGCGAGTACCCGGTCGGCGGCGTGTAGGACCGGTAAGGCTGGGGTGTGTAGTTTTGTGCCGTGGCAACACCGGAACTGAGCAACAACATGGCAAGCGCAAGTTTCGTTTTCATGGTTTTCCCCTGATGGTTCGATGGACCCGCACTCAAAGCCAGCGCGACACCCCGCCGTGATGCGAGCATGTGCCGCGGTGATTCTCGCTGAAGCTGTAGCTTGCATCCCTACATTGGGCCGTAGCGCCCGCAGGCACAGCCCCCGACACGGTATGTGCCGGACGGTGCACCGTGTCGCCCTCCCGGTTTACATAGTTCCCCTGCTCGATGAGCGCGGTTGAGTCAGTTGTGACGTTCTGCGCGCGCTGCTGTGGTTGATCCATGGCGTTGCTCGGAGCAACAACAACGCCATTTATCCCCAGTGCGAAGACGCACAGGCACGCCGATAGGCCGATTCTCTTGAACATTCCTTATTCCTGGTTTCGTTAGACCAGGGACCTAATGCAAGAGGGCTGCCAAGGCGCCGTTCGAAAGGCTGTACATTCCAGTTATGGTTCCTGGACAGCAACGAATCAGTCGTTCGAAACCTTTTCAGCACATTGCTCGATCACTCATCTAGCAGTGCGATAGCTCAGATTACCCTCGAGGCTCGTTATCCTCGGCTCAGCGACCTACAGCAAATCAGAAACCACCTACGCGTCGCCGCCGCACGCGCCGATACCTGACTACGTCGATCGGGAACATCTTGTTATCGCCCTGCGAGTCCGGCCCGATCCGACAAGTGTCTGGCAATAGCCGACGCTGCAACGTCTGGTGGAACCGACGAACGGGGCGCTTTGATCCTCCGTTGACGCACCGGGAAGCTACCCTATGCGCACGGAGGTTGACCTATGCCTATATCGCGCCAAGAACTGCAGCTTCGGCTAGCCAGGCTAGAAAGCGACATGCCAGAGCTGACGTCAAGGTATCCCGACTTTCAAGACTTCATCGGCGAATTTGCAGGGCACGCCGACTACATCATGGATAATGCCCGCAACGCGGATCACGCTTGGGCTTATTCGGAGATTGACCGCATCTTGCACAACTTCGGGATTATTGAGCGCGATGCCCGGTCCGCGAAATAAGGTGCGCGTTGCAAAGGAATCGACCACCGACTAGCTCCGAGGCGCCGCGTCGCTTCTGTTCGCCGCGGCTTCCAGTTTCTCCGCACACTCGATCAGTCGGTCCGCAAGCTTGCGAACCTGCTGAGCGTTCATCGTGAGAAAAGGAGTGACCTGCGGTTGATCGATAGTCTCGGGACTGACAACGTATTCGAAGATGCACACTCCGGCGCGGTTGTCATTCATTTCAAACACGTCCCACTTGAGCACGGGCGCACCTTGCATAGCCTTCTGCGTCATACATGCTCCTGTCGCTTTGAGAATGGTTTCGCGATCCTACAACGCGTCGATGTGGAAGAATTGCACTGATTCGCCGTTGACGCTGCTCGGCGTTATTGTCGATCGACCCAATCAGGCGAACGCATGCGATGTGCTACTCGTCTAAAATATGGTCCGGTTTCAAGAAGTACGAACGCTTAGGCGGGCAGCTCAGCATTAAGGGCTACATGAGCCTTTTCTGGAAGAAGCGCAGTGGCTACGACTGGGTGCGCAAGGTAGCCGCAGAGCGGTGAGTATCTGCAACTCAAGCACCTGCACGGCAGTGTCATCGACGCGATGCAACGACATCTGGATCAGAATCCAGACAAGATGCGAATCCGCCGACAAGCGGTAGAGCATCCTTTTGGTACGGTCAAAGCGTAGATGCCTCCGCGGGGAGGCTCAAAATGTAGCCGTCGCCGTAAAAGGGTTGAGAACTGACGGTGGAAGTTCAACCGATGAGAAAGTGACTCGCCCCAAATCGTCGCGCGCGAATGGAGTCTTCACGCCTTTGTCTCTCACGTGCGACGCGAACTTCATATCCGCTAGTTAACACTCTAGCCGTCGTTGACATAACCCCGAAATGGTCTGGAACGCTGGGCAATCTGCACCAACAATCAGTCAGCCAGCTATCAGCTATGAAGTCCAGCAGCTATGAAGTCCAGATTTCTGGATCGAGCAGTCTTATTTACATATCCAATTTCTTTTACTCAATTGTTTTAACCGGAGAACACATGCCAAAGCCCGACGACTCAAAGCGCGACGAGGAACAGAAAAAGGGATCGCCCCACAAATCTTCCATTCCTACCAAGCCAGAAGATACCGATGCCAGCGGCGATGCGCTCAACGGGACTGGCGAAGACAACCACCATGAAAAGTGACGCAATTTCTTTTAGTGGTATTTAACCAAGCGAACTTCCGAACTTTTACCTCTTGCCGGCATGTATCTATGCGGTTGATGACTTATGAGTGACAAAAAAGCAGAGCCCTTGGGGTCCGAAGCGCCGGCCGGGGGCTGGGGATCGTTGAAGGGAATGAGCAAGGTTTTTGCACGCGAGCTGCCGACACCAGGAGTAGCGCAAACGCTGATGCGGCAAAACAAAGCTGAAGGATTCATGTGTACCTCATGCGCCTGGGGCAAGCCCGCGCATCCGCACAAATTCGAGTTTTGCGAAAACGGCGCAAAGTCCACGATCTGGGAATTGACCAGTGATCGGTGCACCCCCGAATTCTTTTCCAAACACACTGTTACCGAATTACTCGATTGGCAGGACTACGATCTGGAAATGGAAGGTCGTTTAACGCATCCGATGCGTTATGACCAAACGACTGACAGATACATCAAATGCGGTTGGGATGAGGCATTCTCAGGTATAGGTTCGTCGTTAAAGGAACTCGACCCCAAGTCTGTGGTTTTTTACGCCTCAGGCAAAGCGGGTTTAGAAGCCTCCTATCTTTACGCGCTGTCGGCGCGCCTTTACGGGAACAACAATCTCCCCGACAGTTCCAACATGTGCCACGAGACGACGTCCGTCAGTCTGAAAAAGGTCATCGGATCTCCGGTGGGTACATGCGTACTGGAAGATTTTGAACACTGCGACGCGATCTTCTATTTCGGACAGAACCCTGGCACAAATAGCCCACGCTTCCTGCATCCACTTCAGGAGGCTGTCAAACGCGGCTGCAAGATAATCACGTTTAACCCGGTCCGCGAACAGGGCTTGATTCGCTTCGTCAATCCACAAGATCCTATGCAAATGCTCACGGGTGATTCCACCGAGCTATCGCACATGTATCTGCAGGTCAGGCCCGGGGGCGATATCGCTGCGCTAATGGGTTTGTGTAAGCACGTTCTTGCCGTTGACTCGACGCGGCGCGCTGGAGGTGACCCTGGGGTGCTCGATCGTGCATTCATCGAAGAACACACCCATGGTTTTGACGCGTTCGTCGATATCGCCAAGGCGGCGAATTGGGAGGAGATTGAAAAGGCGTCTGGTCTCGCCCGCGCAGACCTGATCGCCGCGGCGGAGGTCTACATATCGTCCGAGCGCGTGATTGGCGTTTACGGCATGGGGCTGACTCAGCACGTCCACGGATCGCAAAGCATCGGCATGCTCGTCAATCTCATGCTGATGAGAGGAAACATAGGGCGCAAAGGCGCCGGAATGTCTCCCGTGCGCGGCCACTCGAACGTGCAGGGCCAGCGCACCGTGGGTATATCGGAAAAGCCTGAACTCGTTCCGCTGGACAAGCTTGCCGAGATGTTTGATTTCGAGCCGCCGCGGGAGAAGGGGCTCACGACGGTCGACGCATGCGAAGGCATTTGCAATGGTTCGGTACAAGGCTTTATCAGCCTTGGCGGCAACTTTGTTCGCGCGATACCCGACCGACAAGTTATGGAGGCAGCTTGGAAACATCAGGCGCTAACGGTTTACATCGCCACAAAGCTCAACCGCAGCCACCTGGTGCATGGTCGAAGCTCATACATACTGCCTTGCCTTGTTCGCTCCGAGGAGGACATACAGGCAAGCGGACCTCAATCCGTGTCGATTGAAGACAGCTTTAGCCACATTTATGGATCGATCGGTAAACGAGCGCCAGCGAGTGAACATCTACTGTCTGAATTGGCCATTGTTGCCGGCATCGCGAAGGCTATGCTCCCCAGTCACCCCAAACAGCAATGGGACGCGTGGACAGCGGACTATGGTCAGGTTCGCGATCTGATCGCCGAAACCTACGCGAAGGAGTTTTACGACTTCAATCAACGGATGTTCCAACCGGGTGGTTTCTATCGCGGCAACCCCGCACACGATCGCATTTGGAAAACTGAAAGCGGGAAGGCGGAATTTACCCATCCGACTGTTATGTCAGCTCTGGGAGTCGGCGATGCACCGGGAAGGCACCACCTGATCACGATGCGTTCGAACGATCAATTCAATACGACGATTTATGGATTCAGCGACCGATTGCGCGGCCTTGAGGGATCGCGCACCATTCTGCTGATTAACCCTGCGGACATGCAGAAGGAGTGCCTCAAGGAAGGGGACCTCGTCAGCCTGGTCGGTGACGCGGAGGACGGAGTTCATCGCGAGGTCACAGGTCTAACCGTCACGCCGTTCAATCTTCCCGATGGCTGCCTGGGTGGTTACTACCCAGAGATGAATCCACTGATACCGCTTTGGTACCACGACGAAGCGTCAAAGACACCCGCGTCCAAGGGCGTTCCTGTCCGAATCGTTCGCTCGGTCAGTGCGTAGACAAATCCACCAGCCGAAAATCCGTCAGTGCTCATAGTGAGCCTACGGCCAGACCCGGAGAAAGCTATGGCAGCGACAAAGAAGATCAGTTCGAAGGCTGCACGCCTGCAGCGTCGCATCCAAACCGCAACCGATGCAAAGGACGCTAGCAAAAATACGAAGAAAAAGGCGCACAAACCTGCGCAGGCTGGCGCGAAAAGCTATCCGACTAACCCGTTGCCGAAGAAACATCTTCGCAAACCCGGCATAGAAGCAGACTTGCTACCCGCACCGCTATTTGAAGCGTCCGCCTATCACGGTAGTGGCAAATTGGATGGTCGAGTTGCCATCATTACGGGCGGCGATTCCGGCATCGGCCGCGCGGTCGCGGTGCTCTTTGCGCGCGAAGGCGCTGACGTCGCCATCGTCTATTTGAACGAACACAAGGATGCGCGCGAGACCCGCGATCATGTTGAGGCAGAAGGACGGCGGTGCCTATTGATCGATGGAGACGTGCGGGACTTCAGCTTCTGCAAGAAGGCGGTAGCGAAGACCGTAAAAAAACTGGGAAAGTTATCTATCCTTGTCAATAACGCGGCCTTTCAAGAACATGCAGATCAACTGGAAGACATTACCGAGCAACACTTTGAACTCACTCTGAGGACAAACTTGTTCGGCTATTTTCATATGGCCAAAGCGTCGCTTCCTCACTTGGTTAGCGGTGATTGCATTATCAATACGGGGTCGGAGACCGGACTATTCGGCAATGAAAATCTGCTCGATTATTCAATGACTAAAGGTGGCATCCACGCCTTCACGAAAGCGCTGGCGAGGAACCTCGTCGCTAAAGGCATTAGGGTAAATGCCGTTGCGCCCGGGCCCGTCTGGACGCCGCTGAATCCCGCCGATCAATCGGCCAAAAAGATTAAGGATTTCGGCAAGTCAAGTCCGATGGGAAGGCCTGCGCAGCCAGAGGAGATCGCACCGGCCTACGTTTTTCTGGCGGCACCGTCCTGCTCCAGCTACATATCGGGCGCCATACTTCCGGTGATGGGCGGACCTTCCAATTAGGCGAACTTGTCTAGGTTTGCCGTTACCTCGCTTCACGCTTCGCCAGATACCAACGATGCACTGACTCAGGCACCCATTGTTCGTCATTTATACCGACGGCTTCCAGTGCTCGAAGTGCGTTTCGGAGCCCGTTGGCATAGACGGGATCTCTCATTTGAATAGGCTGATTTTGTTCTTGCCAGTCGATGATCTGGTATATGCGCTCCGACCACGCGAAGAGCAAATCGGCTCGCTCTAAAAATTGATGGTGAAGCCAATCGCGTAGCGGTGCATGCACGTGGTGACCGTAACGTTCAGCCATTCTTTCGATTACTGCAGTGATCGCGTCGCCCACGCCGCGAAACCATTCACTATGTCCGCCAGCGCGAGGGTTGATTTCGATCGGCGCTGGCGCGCGGTGCTCGGGCCAGCGCTCGATAAACAGCCGTTCAATGCGACGTGCCTCCTTTAGGGTTTCGGTTTCGACTAACAGGCTTTCGTTGAGGTCGAAGAATGTGTAGAACTTTGGATGAAGAGTACGGAATCGCGCTACAGGATCGTGAGTAAATCCAACCTTGAGCAAATCTTCCCCCTCACACCGAAGCACATAAACGAAGGTCCGTCCGCCATGGGTGCGGCGCGGAGAAGTAAAAAAGGCTTCTTCAGAAATCTTTGACGTCATGCCAGTTAGCCACCTGGCCCACCGGAATCGAACGGTGGTTTGGCAAACCAGATCACAATCATCGCGACTCCGAAGATCAGCCCGAAGACCCAGAAGACATCGTTGACCGCCAGGGTGGCGGCCTGCATATTGACGACCTGATTCATGGCCGCGGCGGCGGTTTGGCCCTGCAGCCCAAACGGCTTGAGCTTATCCAGGTATTCCATCGTTGTTCGACTGCCAGCATCGATGTTCGCTGTCAGGATCGAGTGGTGATATGTGCTGCGTTGGGTATACATCGTGGTGCTGACAGCCGTGGCAACGCTGCTGGCAATCGTACGGAAAAAATTTGCCATGCCCGAAGCGCTGGCGACTTCGCTATCCGGTAGGCCGGAAAGAATGATCTGGTTGACGGGTACGAAGAAAAGCGCGATGCCTGCGCCCATCACCAAACGAGGCAGCGCCAAATGCCAATACGAGGCATCCGTGTCGAAGCCCGCCATCCAGAACGAGCAGGCGCAAAAGATGCCGAAGCCGACAGAGTTGAGTATTCGCAGATCGACCTTGTTCTGAAAGATGCCCACCAGCGGTGAGAGAAAAATGGCCAGAAGTCCCACGGGGGCCACGGCAAAACCCGCCCACGTCGCCGTGTAATTCATGACCTCCTGAACCCAGGTTGGCAATACCACCGTGCCCCCAAAAAACGCGAACATGCCCAACGACAGGCACGTCACGCCGACAGTGAAGTTACGTTGCTTGAATAGCTTGAGATTGATGATGGGATTGTCGTGCATCAATTCCCACGCAATAAGAAACGTCAGGCACACCGCCGCGATGATGCCGAGGGAAAGGATCATGTTTGACGAAAACCAGTCGTAGTCGTTGCCGTTGTCGAGCATGAATTGCAGGCAGCCAATGCCGACGGCGAGCAGGAAAAGTCCCAGTCCGTCGATAGGAATGTGGGACGTCTTGCTCTCACGGTCACGCAGCAGAAAATACGTTACCGCGACGGCAAACAGGCCGACAGGAACGTTGATAAAGAAAATCCACGACCAGCTGTAGTTGTCGGTAATCCAGCCGCCGAGAATGGGTCCGAAGACGGGTGCGACCACCACGGTCATGGCCCACAAAGCCATCGCGATCGAGCGTCTGGCGACCGGATAATTGTTTAGCAAAAGCGTTTGGGAGAGTGGAACCATCGGGCCAGATACGGCCCCCTGCAATAGGCGGAACACGATCAGCATGGGCATGCTTACTGACAGGCCGCACATGATCGAAAAAACCGCGAACAGGAGGATCGATAAGCAGAACGTCCGTACTTCGCCGAACCGCTTCGCTATCCATCCCGTAAGCGGTTGCATGACGGCGCTCGCCATGGAATACGCGCTGATGGCGATGGTGCCTTCGGTCCGACTGACGCCGAGGTTGCCGGAAATCGTGTACACGGAGACGTTGACAATGGAGATGTCCAACACCTCCATAAAGGTCGCCAGCGCTACCGCCGCGGTGAGCAGCACCAGCGTGCCGCCGGATAACGGCTGCTGCTTGGATGGGGCGGATGACTTGGCCACCGCTCAGTGGCTGCGCGCAGATCGATCGGCCACCGCGGGCTCCGGCGCGGGGATCAAGTTGGCGCGAATAATCGCTTCGGCATGACCATCGGCGTCCTTGACCTCGCGCTCGTAGACGTCGGTACTGGCTAACGGCTTTTCGCGGGTCTGGCTCACCAGGACACTGCCGTCGCGGTCGTGCGTATCGACGTTTACATCAGCAGAGAGGCCAATGCGCAGCGGATGGCGTCTGAGGTCGTCAGGATTGAGCGCAATGCGCACGGGCAAGCGCTGTACGACCTTGATCCAGTTGCCCGTCGCGTTCTCGGCGGGCAGCAGCGAAAAGGCACTTCCCGTACCCGCATTCAACCCGATCACCTTGCCGTGGTAGGTCATATCCGAATAAATATCTGTAGTGATTTTTACTGGCTGGCCGATGCGGATGTGTTCGAGCTGGGTCTCCTTGAAATTGGCGTCCACCCAGAGATCGGAAAGCGGAACAATTGTCAGAAGATCCTGCCCCGCCTGTACGCGCTGGCCGACCTGCACCTGGCGGCGTGCCGCATAACCGTCGATGGGTGACACGATGGCATTACGACCGCTATTGATCCAGGCATTGCGAAACGATGATCGCGCTTGCACCACCGCGGGTACATCACGGACGTCGACACCGTCGACTTGCGCATGTGCACCTGCGGCCTGACTCTGCGCCTGCTGCAGGGCCGCGAGAGCGGCTTCGGTCTGCTTGCGGCTGTTATCAACGTCTTCTTTGGCCACGGCGTGCAGATCCAGGAGAGGATGCCGCCGCGCATAGTCATCCCGCTGGTTTTGGTATTGCGCTCGGCGCTGGGCCACGGCGGCGTCGGCCTCTTTGGCCTTTTGAATGTTTGTTTCGGCCTCCCGAACGGCCTGCGCAAGCTGCCCCTGCGCGTTCATCAGGGCCACCTCGGCATCGGCCGGATCGAGCCGAACGAGCACTTGACCGGCGTGCACACGATCGGTCTCCTCGGCGGTGAATTCCACCACCGTACCGGCAACGCGCGACGAGATGGTCACCATGTCGCCTTTGACATAGGAATCGTCGGTGGTTTCACGCTGACTGAAAACGAAGATGTAAAGCAGTAGCCATGTCAGCGCAGCCAGCACGAAAACCGCTGCAATGATCGACATCACCAGGATCTTCTTTTTCTTCTCTTTGCGCTTTTCTTCTGGGCTTTTCTTCTTGTCGTCGTCGCCATCTTTTTTCTTATCGTCGTCCTTCTTATCGTCGGCTTCCTTGTCGTCTCCCGCATCGTTCTTATTCGAATCGCCTTTGGCCGAGCTGTCTTTTTGCTGATGGCCACCAGCTTCACCGTGGGCAACAGATCCGGGTGCCGTGTCGCCATATTTGTGCAGGTACTTGAAGCGGTACCGATACTGCTGTGGCGGTGTATCACCGTCGGGTCCAGCATTCATGTCGTCGTCGGCATTTGTCATCGTGAATTATCCTTCGCGACAGCAGTTACGGGGGGCACATAGTCGGCGCGATAGCCACCGCCCAAAGCATGAATCAGCGAGAGATCAGTCGCCACCTGCTGACCTTGCAGCTGAAGTTGCGCGTCGATTTGCTGATCGCGCTGCATCTGTGCGCTCAGATAGGTGCGATCGTCCTCAATGCCTTCTTTACGGCGCTGGCCGGTACGACGCAGTTGCGATGAGCTATCGAGCAATTCGCGGTCTTGTTGAATCCGCTCGGCGTCGAGTTGCTGCAGGGTGAGAATCTGCTGCGCTACATCGTGTGCAGCCTGCACAACGGAGCGGTTGTAGTTCGCCACGGCGGTATCGAGTTGTGCCTGGCTGGTTTCAAATTCAGCTTTCAGGCGTCCACCCGAAAAGATGGGCAAGGAAATAGAAGGGCCGATGCTGCCCAAGGTCAAATCCGTTCGCGTACCCGAACCCAAATTGGGATAGGCGCGCAAATATCCTCCCAGGCCCATTAGGCTTACGTCGGGATAATAGGCGGCACGCGCTTCGTCGATACCGTGTCCAGCGGCCTCGATTTGCCAACGCGCCGAAACGATGTCCGGACGTCGGGCGATGAGCCCAAGCCGCGCATCACCCGGTAGCTGGCTGCTTACTGCAGGCAAGGGAAGAGCGCGAAGTTGGCCTATTTCCTGCGGTGATACGCCAGCAATGGCGGCCAGCTGTGCGATGTCCAGTTCGCTTGACCCGGAGAGCATCGCCACGTTACCCCGTTGCTGTGCGAGTTGAGAATCCGCTGTGTCGAGCAGTTGTGGATCATCCAGGCCGGCGTGAACGCGCGCTTCCACCAGTGTTCTATATGTGGCTGCCGACCGTTCTGACTCATTCGCAACAGCAAGTCGTGCCTGCGTCGCCTGCCAATTGAAGTAGGTGGAGACCAGGTTGTATTGCAAGGAATTTCCCGCCGTAGCTCGATCCGCTCTTGCGGCATTGGCCTGACCCACGGCGGCAGCCACAGCAGCCTTTTGCCTGCCCCAGAGATCCAAATCCCACGTCAGCAAAGCGGCAGCGACGCCGGTATTGCTGTAGCTGCTGCCGGGCTTCAGCTGAAAGCCTTGGTTCGCCTCCGATCCGGCGCTGCTTGGAATCTGTCCCTGTAAGCCGGCGTCGCTATAGCCATGGGAGGCATCGACGTAGCCCTTCGCTTGGGGTCTAAGCTGGGCGCGCTGTACATCAATGGCGCGTTCGGCGCTTCGATAACGTGCCTCGGCTACCTCAAGGTCTGGCGATCCTCGCATCGCCATATCGACCAGATGATCCAACTGCGGGTCGTTGTACCGCTTCCACCACGAAGGTTGGGGCCAACCCCGCATGCCGGTAGGAAGACCAGCCAGAGGAACGTCCTCTCGTGGGGTAAAAGAGGGCAGGCGAGTAGCGGGCGCACAGCCCGTGACCGCAAAAAGCGCCGTCAAGGCTACTGCGCCAAGAATTCTCACACCGGTTGCGGCTACCAGGGAAAGGTGGGCCATTTAAATTCCGCCGTAAAAGCGAGGGATTTGATGGCGCCGCCACAGCAGGCCGAGCAGTGAAACTAAAATGGAAAACGTCGGTAAAGCGTGACGGGCCACGCTACCCCAAAAATTCGCATGGAGGAGAAATGTGGTTCGCTTTTAATGGCGAGGCCGGTACCAAGAAAGCAACGCCAAGTGTCCGAAGCAAGTCGTCATAGGCACAAAGCAACGCAAGCGACGTCGCCATCGAATTAGATCTTCGTAATCAAGCCGCTGCTTCAGTTGAGCCGAGGTGATACTTTCAAGCATGCGACGACTCCGAAGTCTAAATTATCCTGCGGTTGCCACAAGAGCTCGGGCGACGGCGATTACCAGGACAAAACGCAGCTGGAGGAATAAATCATTGAATCTCCAGTTAGCGGCGTGGACGAAAAATGGAGCTGCTGCGGCTCTTTTGGACCCGCAGCAATGGTTTTGCTAGGACTTAATTTAGGACGACGAATTACCGCCGGTCACGCCGTAAACTTCCGCGGTGACGAAACTGGATTCCTGCGACGCGAGAAAAACGTAGACCGAAGCCAGCTCGGCGGGCTGGCCGGGTCTGCCCAGTGGAACACTTTTCCCGAACGCCGTTAGTTTCTTTTGCGGCTGACCCCCGGAAGACTGAAGCGGCGTCCAGACGGGGCCCGGAGCCACCGCATTTACCCGGATACCTTTTTTGGCGACCTGTTTGGCCAAGGCTTTAGTGAAGGCAACAATAGCGGCCTTGGTAGGTGCGTAGTCGGCCAGTATCTCGGATGGCTCGTAAGCCTGGATAGACGTCGTATTGATGATTGTCGCACCGGCAGGCAAATGAGGCACCGCGGCTTTGCAAAGCCAGAAAAGAGCATAGACGTTTGTTTTAAAGGTATCGTCGAAATCGGCTGTCGTGATGTCCAAGATGCTTTCATGGTAAGACTGATGCCCAGCGACGTTGACCAAAATGTCCAGACCGCCGAGCTGTTTTTCGGCAGTCTCGATCAACTCCTTACAAAAGGTCTCATCTTTTAAATCGCCGGCTTGCGTATGGACGCCCACACCCGCTTTACGGGCGATGGCCACGACCTCTTCGGCGTCTGACTGTTCCGACGGAAGATAGTTAAGAAATAAATCCGCGCCCTCTCTGGCGAACGCGATCGCGACCGCACGGCCAATGCCGGAGTCCGCGCCGGTTATAAGTGCTTTACGACCTTTTAGGCGGCCAAATCCCACGTAGCTTTCTTCTCCGTGGTCCGGCTTCGGATCCATGCGGCTGGCAAGCCCTGGAGCATCCTGAGGCTGCTCTCGAAACGGTGGCTGGGGATACTGGGTGGTGGGATCTTGCATGGAATACTGATTTACGGATGACATAGCGACCCTCTCCGAACTTGGTGTGGTGGGCTAGGGAGTTAACACGACCTTGCGGCAGGCATCGGCCATGTCGTTGAAGGTTTTGTAGCCCAGGGCGGCGTCCGCCAGACTCATTCGGTGCGATATAATTACGTCGGGTTGGAGGTCGCCATCCTCGATGTGTTGAAGAAGCTTGGGCAGGTATTTCTGAACGTGTGTCTGTCCCATCTTGAACGACAGACCCTTGTCAAAAGCGTCGCCAATCAGGAATGCGTTAACGAAGCCGGCATAGACGCCGGGGATGCTGACAATGCCTGCCCGTCGAGTAGACGCTATGCATTGGCGAAGGGACGCCCCCGAGCTGGTCTCCGCTTTCAACGCGGTCATGATTTTGTCGCCGGCGCTTCCTTTGGCCTCAAATCCTACAGCGTCAATGCTGGCGTCTACGCCTCGTCCATGTGTCGCCTCAAGAATTTTTTCTGACGGATCCGCGTCATCAAAATTAATCGGAATTACACCGTAGGTCGCCTTGGCGAATTCGAGCCGATAATCCACGTTGTCAACCATGAAGATAGTTTCGGCCCCCAGTAACTTCGCCGAAGCGGCAGCCATGAGACCAACCGGGCCCGCACCGAAAATTGCAACAGTCGAGCCCTTTTTGATTTCAGCGTTCAATGCGGCCTGGTAGCCGGTCGGCAGGATGTCGCTGAGAAAGAGCACGCGCTCATCGGAAAGGCTACCCGGAACGGCGAACGGTCCGACATTGGCCTTTGGAACGCGCACCAATTCGGCTTGTCCACCGGGGACGCCGCCGTAAAGGTGGCTGTAGCCAAAAAGTGCGGCGGGTGGGGTGATCTTTTCCTTATGTTTGAGAGCCGCCCCATGGTCTGGGTTGGTCGTCTCGCAGGCCGAGTAAAGCTCCTGCGCGCAGAAGTAACATTCACCACATGCAATTACGAAGGGGATCACTACGCGATCGCCTTTCCTGACGGCCGTCACATTTTTGCCAGCATCTTCGACAATACCCATGAACTCATGACCGAGAATGTCTCCGGATTTGAGCTCAGGAATTTTGCCGTGATAAAGGTGAAGATCTGACCCGCAAATGGCAGTCGCGGTCACGCGAAGAATGATATCGTCGGCGGCTTCCAGCTTTGGATCAGGGACGGTTTCAACGCGGACATCTTTAGTGCCGTGATACGTCAATGCTTGCATGGTGTTTACTCCGGGAGGGGAGCCGACCTTGCAAGTTTTTTGGTCAATCAAAAGTGATTGTTTGGCGTCACTTGGGCCTCACTTTTGCTAGTTCATCGTTCCGAAAATTCGCTGGGGAGCGCCATGGAAGTTGTGACTGACGCTGTGAATGAAGCCGACGAGCCGAGCGGTGGCGGAAAGGCGCCGAACGATAAGTTCATCTGGCTGAGACGCCTTAGCGCAGGACTCGTAACGGGCGCAGCCGACGACGATCCCAGCGGGGTAGCTACCTATTCCCAAGTTGGCGCGAAATTTGGCTATGCCACGTTGTGGACAATGTTCCTAGCGCTTCCACTCATGATCGCTATCCAGATCGTCAGCGCGCGCATCGGGAGAGTGTCCGGCAAGGGGCTTGGCGCGAACATGCGCATCTACTTTCCCGGTTGGCTTGTCAGTAGTCTGGTCGTCATGCTTCTTGCGGCCAACGTGATCAACATTGGCGCGGACATTGGGGCGATGGGCTCAGCCCTGCAACTGCTAATCGGAGGACCTGCGATTGCTTATGCGCTAGGTTTCGGACTGCTCTCTACGTTGCTGCAGGTGTTCATTCCGTTTTCGAAATATTCGCCATTTTTAAAAGTGCTGACGCTATCGCTGTTTGCGTACGTTGCCACCGTTTTTGTCGCGAAGGTCCCTTGGGGCGAGGCGATCAAGGGGACGGTTGTGCCTTCGTTTCAGTGGAACGTGGATTATGCGACGGCGATAGTCGCTATCCTGGGAACTACCATTAGTCCGTATCTTTTTTGCTGGCAAGCGAATCAGGAAGTGGAGGAGCTTAAAAGTAAAGGGCCACGGCGCGCGCTGGTCAACGAACCGTCACAAGGACCCGATGCGCTTCGTCGCATCAATGCCGACACCATCGTCGGAATGACATTCTCAAACCTCGTGGCGTTTTTCATCATCCTTACGGCCGCTGCCGTCCTGCACGCGCACGGGAAGACGGAGATTCATTCATCGGCAGAGGCCGCGTCGGCACTCAAGCCTATTGCGGGGCAGTTTGCGTTCTGGCTCTTTGCTGCCGGCATTGTCGGGACAGGGATGCTCGCCGTACCCGTTTTGGCTGGCGCAACCGCCTATGCGTGTGCAGGGGCTTGGCACCAAGTGAACGGATTGGAACATAAGCCGAAGAAAGCCCAATTTTTTTATGCCGTTATTTTCGGTGCGATGATTGTGGGTGCCGGACTAAACCTCACCCCTATCGATCCTTTCAAGGCGCTTTACTGGAGCGCAGTCATAAATGGTGTCGCCGCAGTGCCAATGATGGTAGCAATCATGCTGCTAGCGCAGAAAAAAGATCTCATGAAGCGTTTTGTCCTTAAAGGCTGGCTCAAATGGCTTGCTTGGATCGCGACACTGGTGATGGGCGTGGCGGCCATCGTCATGTTCTGCACGCTGGGGAGTAGCTAGACCTGATTAACGCCGCTCGAAGGTTACGCGTGAGCTGACAGATCGGAAACGCACTGATCCTCCGCTACGTTAAACGGCCGCCTCTCGCCTGAAACTCTTGAGTAAACCAAAAACCGTGCGCGAGAATTACGATCTTATTACGTGTACCCTCGGGTTCTCGCTTCGCCGGCTGAGACAGTCTCTCTGCTGCCTCTTGGATCACGAGATCCGGCGAAATATCGTGGCGCCCACCGCGAACTGAAACCGCCCAATCTCATGGGTGGCTTTTTGTTTTTTGTCAGGTCGTGAAGCAGGCGTAGCCGACGGGGTGAAGTAGCTGCACGCGATGAGGACGCGTTTGGCGTAATGCTCGCCATCACGTTCAAAGTGGAGAGCAGGATGAGCAAGCAAATCAAATCCGGTGAAAACGGCAAAGACCATCCGCCTGTCGGCGATGGAATTCCGGATGGCTTGCAGAAGCCCAGCACGCCAGCCGGTGTCAAGAGGCCCAGCCCCAAGCCGAAAAGCAAAGACGGCGACGTTGAAGAAGATGGACGCGGCCGATTGACTCGGGGAAAAAAGTCAAAGGCCTGAACGCCGCGAGACCAATTTGATCACGGGGTCGCGGTGCTGTTCAGCCTCGCCGATTCCGGCTAAGAATCCTTCTTCTGTCGCATCAAACGCGCCGCCGTGGTCTTGATGTTCAGTCGGTTGCACTTCTTCAAAATTGACCCGCTTTTGCCAGCGGATTGGCTAGGCACGGCGTACTCAGCTGCCCACGCAACGAATAGGAGGCGACCGCGACTGCGACTGGGCGGTTGTGCATGGAATCCACGTAAATTTTTTTGTTGTGGAGGGCTTTAGTAGAAACAGCGGCGTCTCGTATGAGGGGAAAAGCTTTGGCACAATGGCGGTGGTACAAGTACCCGTTAGTAGAGGCTAGAGCGTGAACATTTTAAACGAAGACACCGGTGCTGCGTTCGTCACCCGTCACGACCTCTTCTTCCTCCCGGGTACCAGCGCGCTTACTGCCCTTATTCGTGACCACGATTGGCAGAGTACGCCGTTAAGCACGCCCGATACCTGGTCGATTTCCCTAAAAACGCTTGTATCGGTGATGTTGAGCTCAGCACAACCCATGTTCATTGCATGGGGCCCGGACCGGACGCTGCTTTACAACGATGCTTACGTCGCCCTTATTGGGAATAAGCATCCTGGCGCCTTGGGGCAGCCGGTGGCGAAAGTGTTTGCCGAAGCTTGGCATGACCTCGCGCCGCTCTTTGAGCGTGTCTTCCAAGGCGATCCGGTCCACATGGACGATCTGGTCCTTTGGCTCGAGCGCGGCGGCGCGTCCCGAGAAGCCCATTTTAACTTTTCCTACACCCCGGTCCCCACGGAAAACGGCCAAATCGCCGGGCTGTTTTGTGCGGCCAGCGAGATCACTACGAAGGTGATGGCCGAACGTAGGCACGCCGCGGCGCGCGAACGCCAAGAAAGACTGCTTCAACAGATGCCGGGATTCGTAGGTGTGCTGGTCGGGCCAACGCACGTTTACGAATACGTCAATGACGCCTATCTGGTATTGGCTGGAAAACGCGACTTCATCGGTCGGACGGTTCGTGACGTCCTTCCGGAATTGAAGGGCCAAGGTTTTTACGAGTTGCTCGATCAGGTGTTTACCACCGGGGAGCCCTACCTGGCTCACGCCACGCCGGTTCGCTTAGAAGGGGAGAACGTCGATCGTTTTATCGATTTTCTATATACGCCTACCCGCGACGACGATGGCAAGATTACCGGTGTCTTTGTCGGTGGTTACGATGTCAGCCTGGCAGAGCGCGCCACCGCGTCATTGCGTGAACTCAATGCTGACCTGGAACGCCAAGTCGCTTCGCGAGCTAGGGAGCGCAGCCTGACGTGGCAAGTCTCGCCCGACTTGCTCGGAGGCCTCAACGCCAAAGGCTACTTCGAAACATCAAACCCGGCATGGCGATCTGTCTTGGGCTGGTCCGAAGCCGAAGTGGCGAGCATGTCGATTTTTGAAATGCTGCACCCGGAGGACGTGGAGCGCACGCGGGCCTGGTTCAAACTCATACAAACCAGTGAACCGACCGTCCGTTTTTCCAATCGCTATCGGACCAAGGACGGAGACTATCGCTGGATATCGTGGGTGGGTGTACCGGAGGAGGGAGTGTTGTACTGCAGCGGCCGCGACATCACCGAAGAAAAAGAAAAAGAAGCCGCACTTGCGTTGGCTGAAGACGCCTTGCGGCAGTCGCAAAAAATGGAAGCGGTGGGCCAGCTCACCGGTGGATTGGCTCACGATTTCAATAACCTGTTGACCGGCATCACGGGCAATCTTGACCTGTTGAAGATTCGGGTAAGCCAAGGTCGCACCCAGGAGCTGGATCGTTATATAGATGGTGCACAGAGTGCGATCAAACGCGCCGCGGCGTTGACCCATCGGCTGCTAGCATTCTCGCGCCGTCAGACACTCTCTCCCAAGGCAACAGACATGAACCGTCTAGTGACGGGCATGGAGGAGCTGATTCGACGGACGTTGGGACCGTCGATCAGCATGGACGCCCCCGTGTCAACAGCGGGCGTGTGGACGACGCTGGTAGATCCGGGCCAACTCGAAAACGCACTGCTCAACCTCTGTATCAACGCGCGCGATGCCATGCCCGGCGGCGGCAAGCTCACGATTGAAACGGGTAACCGCTGGCTCGACGAGCGCATGGCCAAAGAACGAGACCTGCTCCCGGGGCAGTATGTCTCGTTAAGCGTCAGTGATACCGGCACAGGCATGACGCCAGAAGTCATCCGACGTGCATTCGATCCCTTTTTCACTACCAAACCACTGGGCCTCGGAACGGGGCTTGGGTTGTCGATGATTTATGGGTTTGCCCAGCAATCCGGCGGGCAAGTGCGGATCTATTCCGAAGTAGGTGCGGGCACCGTGGTCTGCCTGTATTTACCTCGCCACATTGGTGACGCGGAAGCGGTACCGGTACAGACGAGCGCGTTGCGCGATGGCATGCAAGTCCGCAGTGGGCGGGTTTTGGTGGTAGACGATGAGGCGGGGATACGAGAACTCGCGACCGAGGTGCTTCAAGACCTAGGCTACGCGGTATTGAAGGCAGGAGATGGCGCAGAGGCGCTTAAGCTGCTGCGCTCAGATGTCTCTATTGATCTACTGATCACCGACGTGGGCCTGCCCGGAGGAATGAACGGCCGGCAGGTCGCCGACGCAGCTCGAGCCCTGCGGCCGGATCTAACGGTGCTGTTCATCACCGGCTACGCCGAAAACGCGGTGCTCAGTCATGGCCATCTGGATCATGGAATGCACGTACTGACAAAGCCTTTTTCATTGGAGACGTTGGCTAGCAGAGTCGAGGCTCTGTTTCTCGCGTCATGATCGGTCGCTGGCGGTTGTGCTTGGAATTCGGCATGAACTCGGCGTTGTTTTTCGCTGCGACGATGATGATAGTTATCGAAATGCGGATTGGCTAACAATGCCAAGTGGTCAGTGGTAGCAAAAAAATCATATCTTTAGGAAAACTATGCGATCCGTCTTGTTCTGCAGCTTCGCGGGAGACTTGGTGTGAACCGAAGCATCGTTTACACCGATGAGCACGAAGAGCTGGTCACGCTTCTGCGGGATCTGCGGCTTGAGAAAAGCCTGTCTCAAGCGCAAGTCGCTGAGCAATTGGATCGTCCGCAAACGTTTCTCAGTGCAATCGAAGCGGGCGATCGAGTCATCTCGGTGGTTCAAGTCGTCAACCTATGCAAGGTTTATGGCCTGACGTTCGTGGAGTTCGCGCAACGGTTTGAAGATCGGGTGGAAGCAAAGCATTCCAAGCGACGGTCATCGTGGCGGTCGCGGTTGAGCTGACCTCACTCTGCTAATACGGCTCAGTGGGTCGCCCTCAACGAACGCTCCGACTACCGCGCCATTGACTGAATTACGCCAGCGACCGATTGGCAAAACTACGCTTTGCTCGTCTTTTTCGCCCCGGCTTTTTTGATCGCTTTCACCTCAGTTTCTGCGGGCGCCTTTGGGGTTGCACCGCTAATCAGGAGACTGTCTGCGGTAGCACCGCGTTTTTTTAGCGCTTTTGCGAACCATAGCGGTTGACGACCGCGACCCGTCCAGGTCTTGGCCGGGTCAGCGGGATCACGGTATTTTGGTGCCGCAGGCGCGCTCTTTCGGCTCGTCTTTTTACCGCCGCGGGTGGGGTAGACATCGGCCAACGTCAGGCCACTGATGCTCAACAGCGCATCAATCCTTTTGCGAACGTCTTGAACGAGGTTCGATTGCGCAAATTTCATCTTTGATTGGGCGTCCGCGATGACAGCTTGTAGTTCTTTGGGCGAAAGGTTTTTCAAATCGACTGCCATGGGGATAATCTCTCAGTGTTGAGTAGTTAAGTGTAAGCCAAGCCGGAGGGTGACAAACGTCGGGATGACGATGAAAGAAACGGTAAATAGCTGATCAGCGCCTTTCAATGACCATCGGCAAAAAGCCGACTCGTTCGCCTTTACCCAAATGGACGTCAAACTGAAATGTCCGATGTCTTGATGTGATTTCTGCCCTGCACGTATTTATTTTTCCTAAGTTCACGTGCAGATAATTGGTCAGCTTGCGGTCAATGAAATCGTCGATGATGCGGATTTCTTTTAGCGTCTCGGTATGGAGGTGGTATTCGTCTGTTCGCTGATTTCGGTCGACTGGCGAAAGGCGGAAACTAATCACTAAAGTCAATTCTTCGATATGTGCCTTGAATGAAGCGGCGCCGATGTTATGACCGTATCTGTCGTAAAGGAGGTACACCCCATGACTGTGTCCCTTTCTTAGCCAAGTTTCCATTCAGACCCCTCCTAAAAATTTCTGAAGCATCGCAATTTTATTGAATGCCATTAAAAGATGAAACTTTCTGTCATAAAGGCTTGACTCAGTAGCTTGTCTCTGACCGTGCCTTTGCTGATCTTTGTGACGGCTAACGCCATAGGCCTCGACATTCAGATAGCCGTACTCAAGACAACGGTTATATATGAAGAGGCCATTCGTGCCTCCCGAAAACGGCAGAAAACCACGACGCAGGTGCAGACGAGCTGTGGGCAGTAGCACGATCCGTACCGATTCAATCCGACCGCTCTTTGAACCGCTTCGAAAGCTCATCTTGACCGTCAACGTCGCTTATACGTCTGCACGTCAATGATGAGGAAGTGCGTCCCGCACCTGTGCTGTGGAGATCGTTTTGCCGTCTAAGAGCAGCCCGAGCAAAGTTGTTCTCATCGCACTAGCAGGCAATCTAGCAATTGCCGCGAGCAAGATGGGAGCTTCGGTTTTTACCGGGAGCTCAGCGATGTTCAGTGAAGGTGTCCATTCACTGGTTGACTCAGCTAACGAGCTGCTGCTTTTGTACGGTATGAAGCGAGCGTCGCTTCCTCCGTCCAGTACTCATCCATTTGGGCATGGCCGCGAACTGTACTTCTGGAGCTTTATCGTTGCCCTATTGGTGCTTGCCTTGGGCGCGGGCGTCTCACTAGCGGAAGGGCTTTATCATTTCTGGTTTCCTCCCAAACTGGAGAGACCGCTTTTAAGCTACGGAGTGTTGGCAATTTCCTTCGTATTTGAGGGAATATCTTGGTTTGCAGCACTGAAGGCGTTTCGTCGCGAGAAAGGTAGCTTGGGTTACTTCGAGGCGTTCCGAGAAAGCAAGGATCCGACATCATTTACTGTACTGCTTGAGGACAGCGCAGCGCTTCTCGGCCTCATTGTCGCGTTCGCTGGCCTCCTTGCCGCCCATGCGTTTAGCGAGCCCCGCTTCGACGCGGCATCTTCCGCTGGAATTGCGGCTATCTTGGCAGTTAGCGCAATCCTATTGGCGCGCGAAACAAAAGGCCTTTTGATAGGCGAGCCAGCGCATCCAAATGTGGGAAAAGCAATTCTCGATATTGCGAATGCCGACGCTCAGGTTGTTCGCGCAAATTCCATCATTACGGTTCAGGTAGGTGTGCGCCAGATAGTCGCGGCATTAAGTGCGGAATTCGAGGATGACCTGAGTACGCAACAAATTGAAAGTTGCATCAAGCGAATTGAGGACGCGGCAAACCAGCGTCATCTCAACTTGGTGACGTTATGGATCAAGCCGCAGACCCCGGAAACTTGGAAGGCGCGAGCCCCGGAAAGTAATTTCTGAGGTCACTGAGAACAAATGGGTAGGACCGCTCGAAAAGGAGAAAATAGGGATGAATCGCATTGCAGCGGGAATGCTAAATGTAGCGTATTTGGAGACCGGCCCTATCGACGGTCCGCCGGTTATCCTGCTGCATGGATTTCCTTATGATCCACATGCGTTTGACGAAGCGATGTCCGTGCTTGCAAAGAGCGGGTGGCGCTGTATTGCCCCGTTTTTACGAGGCTACGGAAACACACGGTTTATCAGCTCCGAATCTCTGAGATCGGGTCAACAGGCCGCGCTGGCTTTTGATCTGATTTCACTCATGGACGCCTTGGTTATACCGACGGCCGTTCTCGCCGGGTTCGACTGGGGAGGTCGTGCCGCGTGTATCGTTGCAGCTCTATGGCCCGGGCGGGTAGCCGGTCTTGTAAGTTGTGGCAAGTCGTACAACATCCAAAATATCGCTGAAGGCGGCCGACCTACCTCTGCAGAGAGCGAGCTGCGCTCTTGGTATGTGTATTACCTTAATACCGATCGGGGCCGCGCTGGACTGCTTGAAAACCGCTATTCACTATGCCGCTTGATATGGAAACACTTTTCGCCCACATGGGCGTTTGGTGAGGCGACTTTTGAGCGTTCGTTCTTTTCCTTTGATAATCCGGATTTCGTAGACGTCGTTGTCCACTCTTACCGGCATCGTCTAGGCGCGGTCGCGGGAGATCCCGTTTTAGACGCCATTGAAGAAAAACTCCAACTCCAACCATCTATCGAAGTGCCAACGATCCTTCTTTCTGGCGCGGACGACGGGGTCGAGCCGCCCAACGCCGCGGACAACGCCGAACGATATTATCCTCAGTTGGTTTATCGCAAGTTCCTGGACGGCATAGGGCACAACGTACCCCAAGAGGCTCCAATGGCGTTGGTTGAAGCGGTACTTGTTCTTGGGAAAAATTAGGCAGGAAGCAACGAGACACAGCAGTCTTCCGATTGATAGCTAAGTTTTATCTCTGGGAGCCTTTAACGTGAGACGTAATTCCATAGATAAGCAAACGTTAGCTGTTGACGATTGAGACTTGATTCCCGCTTTCAGTGTTCGAAGAGTATCAGCTAGATGGCGGAGAGCCGAATGCGCCATAACAACTAATGCTCTTGCCTCCAAATCTTCAGCACGAAGCTCTTTTGCAGCTGCTGCTTGTTTCGCGCGTTCTTCGCGTGAAGTAGCGCTAGATGGGAAAAAGAAAGATCTCTCCGTTTTCTATACCTGCTTTTGCTTGGTAAGCCGATAACCTTAGGGGAATGCGTGAACGTATCGACTCAATTTTTCAGACCTGCCGCCGTGGTCGTTGGCATTGGCGCATCAGCAGGCGGCGTCGAAGCGCTGGGCGGTTTCTTTGACCATGGACGTTTCGACGCAGGGTTGCTCGATGTCAACGTGGCCTTCGTGATCGCCATGCATCTGGCGGCGCATCGTGAGAGCCACCTGCCGGAAATCCTTTCCCGAAGGACTACTCTTCGCGTGTTACGCGCGGAACAGGGCATGCCGGTCGAGGCGGGCACGATCTACGTGCTTACTCCGGGACAGGTGCTGTCAGTTAAGGACAAAGCACTGCAGCTATCGCCAATCGATGTAGCTGACCGGTTGCCATCTTCGGTAGATCGATTGTTTAACTCGCTGGCCGAGGAATATGCAGAAAACGCTATCGGCGTTGTCCTTTCCGGCACGGGCGCGGACGGCGCGCTCGGCCTGAAGGCGATTAAAGAGCGGGGTGGTTTAACCATAGCGCAGGGCGAGGGCGGTTCTGCGCCCATGTTCTCTGGCATGCCGCGCAGCGCGATAGCGACGGGTGCAATCGACTTGCAGCTTCCTGTGGAGGACATAGCCGCACGGCTGGCGAGCGTGATCGCGTCCATGGAACGCGTTCCTTGGATGCCGGATGCGCGAGATAAGTCGGATGTTCTCGTCGAAGGTATTCGTCAGGAAATGTGTGCATTGCTGCAGGTGCAGGTTGGACATGATTTCAGCGGTTACAAGCCGGCTACGTTCTTTCGCCGAGTGCAGCGACGAATGCAGGTACTGCAGATCGAGTCGCTGGAGGCTTATCTCGAGTGCTTAAAGACCGCGCCAGCCGAGGTGAGGTTGCTGTTCCAAGATTTGTTGATCAGTGTCACCAGCTTTTTCCGTGATCCTGCAGCGTTTACCATACTCGAGCAGCAGGTCATTCCGCAGCTCTTCGAAGGCAAGAGCGAACACGATGAAGTACGGGTTTGGGTACCCGGGTGTGCTACTGGTGAGGAAGCCTATTCGCTGGGGGTGCTGTTGCTTGAACACGCAGCCCAGCTCGGCCCCAAATCGCCCGGCGTACGCATATTCGCGTCGGATATCGATGGACGAGCGCTGGCTATCGCTCGTAAAGGTCGTTATCCGTCGGTATTGTTGGAGAGCGTCATTGACGTACGCCGCGATAATTTCTTTGTCGAGGATCGGCGTCACTTCACCGTCCGGAAATCTTTACGCGAAATTATTACCTTTTCCGACCATAACGCGCTGCGCGATCCGCCATTTTCGCGAATCGACCTAGTGTCTTGCCGCAACCTACTTATCTATCTGGCTGCTGAATTTCAGGATCGCGTCCTGCCCATTCTGCATTACGCACTAAGGCCCAACGGCTTTCTGTTTGTAGGCGTCGCCGAAGGGGGGGCCAGGCACAGTGCGCTATTTGCCCCCATCAGCCGTGCGCACCGCATTTTCCGTCGAATGCCCAGTGCGACGTCGCGCGCGCCTCCGGTGCCACTGCTGGCCAACGGAATTAGTCCCAGCGGTCCCCGGCAATTCGAAACCACCTGGAACCATACTTCGGGCAAATCGGTGCGGGCAGAAATAGAGTCCCACATGCTGAAGGTGCATACACCTTCTTATGTGCTGATCAACAGACAGGGTGATGCACTGTTTTATTCCGGCGGCACCGGTAATTTCCTGGAGTTCGCGCCTGGCGCGCCTAGTAAAAATCTACTGAGTAATGCGCGCAAGGAACTTAGACTTCTGCTTCGGCGAGGTCTACACGACGCCATAGAAACTCAGGCGCGGATCGATACGCCAGAGGTCTCGGTGCAGTCCGAAGACGCCGTTCGTCGTATCCGAATCAGTATCGAGCCATTTGACCAGGATAATGTCCAATTGTATTTGGTGGTTTTTCGCGACAATGGCGTGGTGAACGTCGCACCCGACTTACCGGTGAAGTTCACTTCCCCGAGCACTGAGCAATTAGAACGCGAGCTGCGCGGCACGCGCGAAGAACTGCAGTCGACCTATGAGGAATTTGAAACCGCGATTGAGGAGCTGCGCGTATCGAATGAAGAGCTAATGTCGGTTAACGAAGAGCTGCAGTCCTCGAATGAGGAGATGGAAACCTCCAAAGAGGAGCTTCAGTCGGTCAATGAAGAAATGCAGACGGTCAATACGGACCTGGCTCATCACGTGACCGCTTTGGATCAAGCGAACGCCGACCTACGTGGCTTGCTCGAGACCACGCGGATCGCAACGGTTTTTCTTGATAGCGGCTTGAGGATACGTCGCTTCACGCCCACAGCTAATGAGATATTTACCCTTATCGCGGCGGACACGGGCCGGCTGATTACGGACTTGACCCATCGGTTGGATGGCGTGGACATGCGCGAGCATCTCGAAACGGCGCTAATCAAAGGCTGTCCGATCGAAATGTCAGTCAGCCGCGTGGACGAGCAGAAGCACTACCTGATGTCATTGCTTCCCTATGGTTCCGCGGATGAACGTGGTGGAGTAGTAATGACGTTCGTTGACATCACACCGCTGGTCGAAGCCGATGTCCGACATAAAACGATGATTGGCGAACTCAACCATCGGGTGCGCAACATGCTTGCCGTAGTGAGTGCGATGGCAAGTCAGACGCTGCAGTCAGCCAACGCTTACGGTTCGCTCGATCATTTTCTCGACCGGCTACATTCCATGGCCCGTACATACAAGTTATTGACGGAAACGGACTGGGCATACATGTCGCTCCGCGAGCTTTTTCGAGAGGAGCTGAGCGTCATTGGTGGATCGAACCGCTACACACTAAATGGGGCGCCAGTGAAACTGCAGCCTCGGGAGGCGCTCGCGCTAGGCATGGTAGTTCACGAGCTGGCGACCAACGCTCTTAAACATGGCTCTCTCTCCAACACTTTGGGCACGATCGATGTGAGGTGGGAGTTGAGCGTATCGCCGACGCCAGCCATCAACATTCGCTGGCAAGAAAAAGACGGCCCTTCGGTTGTGCCCGTCGCCCACCGCGGATTCGGCTCGACGCTGATAGCGCGCCAACTGGCTTACGAACTGGATGGAAAAAGCGATATCGATTTTGCGCCAGACGGGCTCGTGGTCTCTCTACATATTCCCCGGCTGGCGCCAGAAAAGTCGACGCGGGTGGAACGCTCATGAATCAGGAACAGTCGCCGCTGGTCATGGTGGTGGAAGACGAACTCATGATAGCCACCACTCTCGAATTTGCCCTTGAGTCTAATGGCTATCGAGTGTTGGGTCCCGTGGCGACGGTCGAGGATGCATTGGCTTTGTTGGAGACGAGCAAACCGGACATCGCGCTGATCGACTACCGCCTAGCGTCAACGACAACTGAAGCGTTGCTACCGCTACTCGAGCTACGGCAAATCGCCGTATGCGTGCTCACTGGCTATAACAGCAGCCAACTACCGCCGGCCTATGCCAATTACACGACGCTCGAAAAGCCGTTCCGATTAAACACTCTGATGCAAGCGCTGGAGCGGCTTACCTCGAATTTGCTGCCGGGCGCCTCGTAATTTACCTGTGCGTTTTCCGCTTGAGATTGGCTTACCATCTAGACTTTGATCGAAAGCCTGTGGAGAAAAAAAAGTGAGCACCGTCAGTCCACGGGTGATTATTTGCGAGGATGATTTTCTGCTCGCCGAGGCGCTTGCCGACGCTGTACTCCAGCTTGGGTGTGAGGTCGAAATCTGCGTGAATAATGTTGAAGGGGCGCTGCAGGCTGCAGCGACCTTAAACAGTCACTTGGCGATCGTCGACCTGGATTTACGTGGCATTAAAGTTTACGAGGTGCTCGATTCGCTAAGGCAGCGCGGTATCCCTTACATTTTGGCGACCAGCGCGGCAGAACATGATATTCCCCCACGATTCAGCCACGCGCCCCGTGTCATTAAGCCTTACGCGCTAGCCACTTTGCGGCAGGCGATGAAGCAAATCGGCATCATTGAGTAGATTTGATCTCAGAATTAGCTGACTAAACACGAACCCCACGGGCGCGAGGCAATATGTTCTTTGCCTTATTTGGTGAATTTCCCGCATCAGGCAATAAGTTTCATTTATTTTGTGAAGTGTCGATTTATGATCAGTGGCACTCACTGCCTCTTTGATGACATTCGCTTCGAATATAAAACTGGCCGGCAGTCCCCGTTTTGCAGACTGGCTATTAGTAAAACGGGCAGGAGAAGCTCCAACAATCTGGGCATCGCTTCAATTTTGTCGTGTCAGGGGCGGCTGAATCAGGGATGGGTCATGTAAGAAACGCATACGCTGAAGCAGCGGCCACCGATCGGTCGTGCGTGCAACATTTTTCTCGTGCGTCTTGCGTCATACAACCGAAAGTCCGGGGTGGCAAAAGGTTCTTTAGGCGGCTGCGCCTGTAGTGGCAGTGCATTGAAGCGCATTGGTCTACGTTTTGCTCGATACCAACACAGTGCCGGAAGGATACCTTTGCCACAATGTCGCCTTTACCTCGCATACCTTTGACTTCAATGTTTTAAAAGACGGCAACTCGCTTTGTCATGCCTGCCTCGCAGTTTCTTAGTTGAGGATAGCCCAAGCTTCCAACGTCACTAGATACCATGACCTAGCAAGTTTCTCGAAGTGTGGCGCATAGCACGCTTTGCTGACTGAACCGCGGCCATCGGTGCACAAGGTGTACACGGCCATTTACCTAAATTATGACTTCTTGTGCAAAACCGAATGGAAAGCTCGATGAATTCAGAACATACAGCGGAACTTTTTTTTCGACGTGGCTACTGGCTGATTGCGGCTCCTCTGTTGCTAGCAAGTACGGCGTCTTTCGCGGACATTTCACCAGCTCTCGATCGTTTCGATCTCTCTCTTGGTGGTTATTACACCAGCAGCGATACCAACATTGGCGCCAACCTGAGAAACAGCCCTTACAAGGGCAACGTGAATCTCGAAAACGATCTCGGCTTTCAGAATCACAAGACGGTACCTCGCGTAAAACTTGATTTCCTCATCGGCGATCATCAAGGCTTTTCGTTCGACTATTTCAGCCTCAATCGGTCAGAGACCAAGACCATTGGCGACAGCATCAGCTACGGCGGCAACACCTACGACGCTTCGGCTTCAGTGCGCGGCAAACTGGACTTCGACTTCGGCAGCGCCGCCTATCGGTGGTGGTTTGGCAGCGGGAGCGATGCGTTCGGACTGGGTATTGGTGCGGCCTATTATCGAGTGCGGGCCGGGATAAGCGGCATCGCCACATTGAACGGCGAATCGGCGCAGGCTTCGACCGGTTTCAGTGAAACTGCGGGCGCACCGTTACTGCAGATTGGTTGGCGTCACGCGTTCAGCAACAGCTGGCGCATGTATGTCGATGCGTCCGGCGTAAAAAAGAATGGCGGTGATCTGAATGGTCATATCTACAATGCCGCGGCTGGCCTCGAGTGGTACCCGTGGAAAAATCTCGGCTTCGGCGCCGAATACGCCTACACGCGCATCAAGCTCAACGACGATCAGGGCAGCTACGACGCCAATCTTGATCTGAAGCTTCATGGGCCGTCTGCGTTTGTGAAACTTCGCTTTTAAGCGCGATCATTCATCGGCCGACGATTTAAAATGAAATTTAGGAAGGCCGCTACAGTTAACTCGTCGCGGCCTTTTTTAGGCGTTGCTGAGGTGAACAGCTACTACCGCTCGCTGCGTTAGACATGGCTCGGCCACCTTAGTGCTGCTTTGGTCACCAAGCCCCGACTGGGTGCACGATGCTGAGTCGTTGGATGCCTCGCGTAGGGCGTCAGAGTCTCGCCGCCGAGGGTAGACCCTATTTGAAACAGTGTCCCTCATTTTCGCACGATGCCACGTTCGCGCTGGCTCAGCCGGCAACTGATAACAATGGTTCTTGTTATTCAATACGACAAGTCGACCGCGTTGTGCCCGGATCTGGAGCTTGCCAAGCGGCTTATGGGGCATTCTTTCCAAGCAAGTATTAAGGCATCGGCGGTCTGGCGTCGAAAGCCTGACGCATAATTCATCGTATAGAGGTCAAATTCTGAGCGTCAGCTCGTCTATAGCGGGGTAGTGCGCCTGGCGTACTGCGCAACGGATTTTACTCACTTGGCTCGGGGCACGACATGAATACGATGGATACGACGGCCGGGGAGGCCGCAAATCAACTTGACAGCTTCGAGGTCAAACCTGATTCGGACGACAAAGATATGCCTTTGCCTCAAGACCCCGAGGTGGTGTTTCAAGGAACGCTAGTGGTGCTTGCACTCCTTGCCGGCGCATATGTGGCTAAGGAAGTCATCCTGCCTATCGTCTTGGCGTTTATTTTGAAACTCTTGACGCAACCGGCGATGCGGATTTTGACGCGTTTTCGCGTTCCGCTTGTGGTTGGCTCATTTCTCATGATTATCTTGCTCTTCGGCTTGATTGCTGGCTTTGGCGAAATGCTCAGCGGCCCAGCATCAGATTGGGCTAAGCGCTTACCTCAGGGTTTGCCACGCCTCGAGCAGCGCGTGCAGTTCGTGAGCTCGCCGCTCAAGGCAATAGATAATATTTTGAGTCACGCCAAGGGTATGGTCGGCGCCGTCCCTAAGAATGGTGAGAGTTCAATTTCTGCCCAAGGATCCGCGGCTGCGCCCCCCGATATAGGCGGCGGCGTTGAAGCGGCCATTCTTGATGGGGTGCACACGTTTGCCTCCGAATTTGTCGCGACGTTTTTGGTTTTGTTCTTTCTGCTCAATTCCGGAGACACTTTCCTTCGGCGGCTGGTTGAGGTAATGCCTCGGTTTCGAGATAAACGGCAAGTCATCGATATCTCCCAGCAAGTGGAGGCCGACATTTCTTCCTACCTTGTCACCATCACCATCATGAATTTGCTGGTAGGAGTGGCCACAGGCTTGGCGATGTGGGCACTGGGCCTTGAAAACCCATTGCTCTGGGGCGCGGTCGCTTTCCTTTTAAATTACGTGCCGATCCTTGGCCCACTCACCGGAATGGTGGTGTTTCTGGCGGTGGGCATGCTGAGTCTCGATCCGCTTTGGAAAGCGTTTATGCCGATGGCGGTTTATGTGGTGATCCACTTAGTTGAAGGGGAAACGTTTACGCCAATGCTTTTGGCTCGACGCTTTACGCTCAACCCTGTTCTTGTGATCGTCTCCCTGTTGTTCTGGGATTGGATATGGGGTGTGCCTGGCGCTATTTTGGCGGTGCCGATGTTGGCCATCACCAAAATCGTTTGCGATCGCATCCGGCCTCTCGCTGCTTTGGGTCATTTTCTCGAAGGCGAAAAGCCCACGATAAAACCCTGACTGAGGCGCGGAAAAGCTTCCAGATTTCCACCGTCCAAAGAGCGTCTGCACTGCGGAGCAGTGCAGGGAAGCCAAGTGTTTAGTTGAGTGGCTTCGGTCCTAAACCTAGCAAGTGAATGTCTATAAAAATCTTCACCTGAAGAATTGCGTCGGTTTCCGTTTTGCTCGATACCCACACTGGACCAGATGGAAGTTCGATAGCGGCCAATACATCACCGTTGCCTCGGATTTCTAAGCGGACTTCAATGTCCTTATAAAGGGCGATGCGTGTACTCATTCCCTGTCGTGCTTTCGTTTCATTGCTTTAGTCTACGCGACTGCCTGTTGCCAATGCCGTGCAAAAAAAGCGGCCTATGCGCGCAGGCGCAAAAATGCTTTGTCTATGTGCTCGGTGATCGCGTCGCGCCCAAAAGGTTTCCGAAGAAAACTATAGCGACCGGTTAGCCTTGGGATTTCATCCGGCGGATCGGCGGACAGCAAGACGACGGCGATGTTCGGGTGCGCGTTCACAGCTGCCTCCGCAACGTCTAGACCGTTCATCATGCCCGGTAACAAAACATCGCATAGAAGCAAGTCTATTTGGGCTGTGGCATCAATACATACGACCGCAGCGGAAAAGCTGTCGGCGGAATATATTTGGACGTCCTCGAACGACTCAACGAAGAGCTTGAGTGAATCCAATACTGCGGGATGGTCCTCAACAATAAGAACCACGAGCCGATCGTTCATTTGAGCCCCATGGGCCGCACAGAGCGCGTCGTTGAGTAGACTAACCTTAATTCTTTGCGGTGGGGATCTGGCGTTGTGAAGGTTGGGGTGTGCTTAGGCGCGTCTCAGGCCGTTGATCCGTCGTTGACGGTAACCAGCGCTATTCTCTTCATCACATCGAGGAAGCCCATGGCGGTAAGACGCCAGAAATGTAGCGCCGTTTAACCAAGCTTGAGGGTGACATTTTTGCCAGAGAAGGTTTGTTCTTCCTTCCCTTCGTACCGACTTTCTCTTGCTGCACGACTCATTCACTGCGGACTCGATAGCGTCTCACCGAACTATCAGCTCGGACTGTCACATGGAAATTTTCTATATCCCTTTTAGCCCGGATAGTGCCCATGGCTGGACAATCCCCATCCCCCGCGACGGTGAGCGACAGTTTGTTTCGCGCTCAGACGCGTTGGCGTTCGCTCGCAGTATAGCGAAAGAAGAAGCCGCGACGATCGGCACTAATAGCTATTTGTGCGTTGAAGGTGGTGACAAACAGTGGCGGTTGTTCACTCCCGACCTTAAACCGGTGATTTAATTAAGTTGTAGGTGCTTCAGCGCGGCTATTTATAGCTGCGAATTGCTAATTCCCGCCTGAGCGTTTTTTGAACGGTGGCGCGTCGCTCATTCAGGCGAGCCATGAACCCTCATCGATGCGTGGCGTTCGATCCACTGCGTTGTTACGATCTACGAGCCGGCCGAAAACGAAAGAATTCACGTCGAAAATGACAAGGAAATGAGGTCAGCGGCTGAAGATAGATGCCCTGGCCCACCAGCGGGAGCTGGTTCGCGGAGACGGATATTGACCCACAGAGTTACTGTTATCCTCACGTCGGTTTTTTTTACGCTATTGGATGAGTGCCTACCGAGCACGTAGCCGGAGGCACCAGCCGTCCTGACGAAACGAGAGTGCCGTGAATTCTGACAGTAGCCGTGAAAATGCTGCCGAGCTGTTTGCGGGGCCGGGCGAGGTTCGTTCACACGCCAGGCAGCTGGACTGGTCAAAGACGCCCCTTGGCGTTACGGCTGACTGGTCTCCGGCCCTTCGCACCATGGCGAGATCCATATTCGAGTCTCCGTTTCCCATCTGCCTGTGGTCTGGTCCCCAATACGCCCTGATTTACAACGACGCTTACCGTCGCATTCTTTCTGCAAAGCACCCGGCAGCGCTTGGACAGCCAGGGTCGATCGTGTGGGCCGAAATCTGGGAAGAACTTCAACCTCAGTTCGACAGCGTGCGAGCGGGAGGCGATCCCGTCCACTTTGAAGATGCCCCTTTCGTCATGGCCAGGCTAGACGGCGGTGGCACCGAAACCGCCTGGTTCAACTACTCCCTGTCTCCGCTGCGGGCTGAGGACGCAAGCGTGGTCGCTGTGCTCAACATTACGCCTGAAACGACTGACCGCGTATTGCTCCAACGCCGTCTTGCAGAAGAACAAGCTGCGCTCGCAGCGAGCGAGGCCGCCGCGAAAGTGGACGCGCAGCGTGTGCAGCTCGCCCTCGCCGCAGGCGCTATCATCGGGACCTGGTTCTGGGACATACCCGCCGATCGCTTCACCGCAGACGAACCGTTTGCACGCGCTTTCGGACTGGATCCCATTCTCGCCAAAGAAGGGATACCGCTCGCCGACATCCTGGCGACTGTGCATCCGGATGACCAGGATGGACTGGCGCAGGCAATCGAAGCGGCGAAGATTAGGGGTGGGGCCTATTCGCACCATTACCGGATTCGCCGAGCCGATGGGCGATACCATTGGATCGAAGCGAACGGACGGGTCGATCACGGACCAGATGGAACGCCGCTCAGTTTTCCCGGTGTGTTGATTGACATCGAAGCACGACGTGCGGTGGAAGAAGAGCGGGACCGTGCGATAGCAGCGCTGGTCGCGTTGAACGAAACACTCGAGCAGCGGGTCGTGGAGCGCAGCGATGAGTTGATGCGCACCGAGGAAGCCCTGCGTCAGTCGCAGAAAATGGAGGCGGTTGGTCAGCTGACCGGGGGCCTCGCGCACGATTTTAACAATTTGCTGACTGGCATGATGGGCAATCTGGAGATGCTTCAAATGCGCGTCGCGCGTGGCCGGCTGGATGACATCGACCGGTTCGTCAACGCCGCGCAGGGGGCGGGCCGGCGAGCCGCTTCTCTGACCCAGCGGCTGCTGGCGTTCTCTCGCCGTCAGACTCTTGATCCCAAACCTACCGATGTCAATCGGCTGATTGCCGGGATCGAGGAGTTGCTTCGCCGGACTGTCGGCGCAACGGCGCAGATCGAAGTGGTCGGGGCCGCAGGTCTTTGGGCGGCGAATATCGATGCAGGGCAGCTGGAAAGCGCACTGCTGAACCTTTGCATCAACGCTCGTGACGCGATGCCGCAGGGTGGACGCATCACGATTGAAACTGCGAACAAGTGGCTTGATGAAAGAACCGGCAAGCAACGTGACTTGGCACCCGGACAATACATTTCGGTCTGCGTAACCGACAACGGCTGCGGCATGTCGGCGGAGACGATCGCCCGAGCGTTCGAACCTTTCTTTACGACCAAGCCAATCGGGCAGGGAACCGGTCTGGGGTTGTCGATGATCTATGGGTTCGCCAAGCAATCGGGCGGTCAGGTCCGCATCTATTCGGAACTCGGACATGGCACGACGGTTTGCGTGTATCTGCCCCGGCACTTTGGCGACTTAGAGGAATTTACTACGGCGGAACCCGGGCGTAGCATCGATGGAGCGGCGGGAGAGCCTATCCTCGTCGTGGAAGACGAGCCGACTATCCGGCATTTAATCGACGAGGTGCTGGGCGAGGCGGGGTTCACCGTCACCAACGCGGGGGACGGCGCATCCGGACTTCGGGTTGTCGAATCCGGAGCACCGATCGAATTGCTCGTTACTGACGTGGGCCTTCCGAACGGGATGAACGGCAGACAGCTGGCTGATGCCGCGCGAGCGTTGCGCCCCGGTCTGAAAGTTTTGTTCATCACCGGATACGCCGAGAACGCGGCCGTTGGAAACGGCCACCTCGAACCCGGGATGGAACTGCTGACGAAGCCATTCTCGATGGAGGCGCTCGCGGCAAAAGTCGCCGACATGATGATCGATGGCAAGCGACAGGGCTAATTGCTCAAATGCGCCCGACGGCGGCCCGAGCAGCGTACCTCGAAATCGCGTCTACGATTATCTCTACCGAAAAGCAAAGCTGTCAGCAAAACCGTTTCGCTCCTTCGCTTCGCGCCCATGCGCCGATTGCCGCACCCCATAGAAAAGTCGATCCCACCGACTGGGCCGGAACGCTTTCCCTTTCTTCATATCTGGCGTTTCCCCAGTGCTTTCAAACCCGGTTAGCCCACTGATTCCTTATGGCCGATTCCGGACGGGGCAGGGCGATTAGGGAGCGTTGTCGTGGGTAGGGTGAACTCATCCTATTTTTAACTGATGGGCGACCTTCAAGTCTCCAGGACGCATCGGGCAGCGTGCGTTCCAAGCGGCGGCAAAGGCGGCATGAAGATCCAAATTACATCACTAAAGTTCAATCCGCTTTCAATCTGTTAGTCCAAGCTCCTTGGTCACTGCGAATCGCGTGCGCTTCGGGAGCCAGATGCACTCGTCGACACAAGCGGTATTGCTTCAGCCGTCGACGTCGAGCGTCGGACGCTTGGTAGAAGCTTGGTCTGAATCGAAGCCGCGCGATGCGCCCGCCCCTCAATAAATACTTCGCTGACCGACCAAAGGCTGCCTCACATGCTTGAGATGAAAGAGTCTATTAAGAGCTCCGAAACCACAAGACTCAGCGTCTCGCAGACCAAGAGCAACGCCCGAGACGAAATCTCTAGCGCGCTCAATCGCCTGCTGGCCGATTTTTTTTCGTTATATGTAAAGACGAAGAATTTTCATTGGCATATGTCAGGACCGCATTTCCGGGACTATCACCTGCTCTTGGATGAACAGGCCGATCAGATATTCGGCGTGCTTGACCTCATTGCGGAACGTGTGCGCAAATTGGATAGGACGACAATCCGGTCGATTGGACAGATCAGTCGCCTACAACGCATTGCAGATAGCGAAATTGCTTCACCAACGCCATTAAGCATGCTCAGGGCGCTGCGCGATGACAACGTTCAATTGATTAGCTATATGCATGAGGTACATGATCTCAGCGGTAGCTATGGCGACGTTGCAACGACGAGTGTTTTGGAGACATGGATCGACGAGGCGGAGAGGCGCGTTTGGTTTCTATCAGAGTCGGCACGAGGATCTTGATGCAACTCGCGGGCTGCCATGTTTTTCCTTGAAAGAGGCATTGCGACGGGGCTAGCGATCCTGTCGCTTGATTTTCTTGCGTGGCGATTACTCAGATCTGTCGATCGCCGCGTCCATTTTTTTATCCGCGTTGTACTTTTCCTGGTATTGAGCTACGTCCTTTGGACGTCCGGAATGGTTCCGTTCCACGCCGCGCCTTGGTCTGATGCACCAGCGAAGCATCTCCTCGCTCAGATACTAGAGTTATTGTGGTGGCTTCAGGCGGCGCAGGTCTCAACAGAAATAGCGGGCGGGGTATTTTTGCCTCCGCACCTGCATCGTGCGCGGTTGTTTCAAGACGTGCTTCGCGCGTTGGTGTTCCTGGGCGCCTTTGTTGCGGCGATTGGTTACGTTCTAGATCTACCGATCAAAGGGCTGCTTGCGACTTCCGGGGTGCTTGCCATCATCATTGGACTAGCGGTCCAAAGCACTCTAAGCGATGTGTTCTCTGGCGTAGTGCTCAACGCAACTCAACCGTTTCGCCTTGGCGATACGGTTGCCATTGGCGACATCCAGGGCGAGGTCATCGAAAGTAACTGGCGAGCCACAACGCTGCTCAACGGCCAAGGTAATTTTGTCGTGGTGCCGAATAGCCTTGCGGCAAAAGCGAGCATCGTTAACCAAAGCCTGCCGCCACGTATGCACGGCCTGGAAGTATCTCTACGAATCTCGCCAGCGTTCAGGCCCGCCATGGTGATTTCCTCTTTGAACGACGCCGTCATCAGTACAGCAGGCGTACTGGATTCTCCTTCAGCCGTGGTTAGCGCCACGGCGGTTAGAAGAAAACATGTCGAGTACACGATTTTGGTCTACGTCGCGTCTTCGGCCGAAAAGTCAAAGACGCGCAATGAGATCATTGATCAGGCTTATCGACATTTGAAAATTCATGGCATTGGCTTGAGCCTGGTCGGCAGGGAGGCAGCACATTTATCTCCAAAAGAGCGGCTGCTTCGCGATATCGAGATGTTCCACACGCTCAATGACGAGCAATTTTCGCAGCTAGCTGGAGCGCTCGTTAGCCAGCATTTCTTGGCCGGACAACTCATTTACCAGGTTGACGTCCACTGTCCAGACGAGCAAAGGGCGCTTTACATCGTGGCCTCCGGTGTCGCAGCTCTCAAGAGCCCGCGTGGTGACCATAATATTGAATTGCGCCGACTATCTCCCGGGGACTCCATCGGTCGTGCAGGCATTCTCACTGGTGTCAGCAGCCCGATCACACTGCGCGCAGTGACTAGGGTATCCATCTTTTTGCTCCATAAAGAGGCTCTGACGCCTATTCTTCAGCAGAATCCTGAGGTAGCCAAAAGCATGCTGGAGTCTCTGATGGCGTACGAAGCGAAAGCGGCTGAATTGCTAAACGAAGTCCCGGTTAACACGGCCACTCGAGGGGATCTCTTTCATCGCTTGCTCTCTGGCATGCGGCGCCTTCATGGAATTTCCCACTAGTCTGGCCTTTCGATTCGAAGAATTCCACTGTGGCAACCAAAAGGGTGGAAGTACGGATGCACATTTAGAGGAGTCACTGGAACTTTGAAGATGTTAGCTTTCCAGAGCGATTTTCCTTTTCATGAAATCCGAGGACGTCATGATTTCAATCCGTCGTTCCGCAGAGCGAGGCCATGTCAATCACGGCTGGCTTGATTCGTATCACAGCTTTTCATTTGGCGAGTACCACGATAGTAAGCACGTTCAATTCGGATCGCTGCGTGTTATCAATGAAGATCGAATCGAAGAGGGCGCTGGCTTCGGTACCCATACGCACAGCAATATGGAGATCATCAGCTATGTGCTTGAAGGGGCGTTGTCGCACAAGGATTCGATGAACAACGAGACCGTCAAAAGACCCGGCGAAGTCCAACGTATGACTGCAGGGTCCGGGATATCGCATTCGGAGCACAATCATGCAGCCCAGACGACGCATTTTTACAAATTTAGATTGTTCCATCGCGCATTGGGCTCAAACCCTCTTATGAGCAGAGAGAGTATCCAGACAGCGAAAAACGTGGCGCGCTGCGGTTGGTCGTAAGCGAGACCGGTGAATGCAACTCGGTCTCGGTGCACCAAGATGTCCGTATTTACGCGGGCCTTTTTGCAGGCGAAGAAAAGGCAACGCTTGAGCTAGCTCCTGGACGAATTGCTTATGTGCATGTTGTTCGCGGCGCTCTTAGCGTTAATGACACCCGGCTGGTTGCAGGTGACGCGGCAAAATTTACCATCGAGCGAAGCGTGTGTATCGCTTACGGTGCAAATGCGGAAGTGCTGATCTTTGACTTGTCTCCCCTCAGCTAAGGGCTAAGAATTCTGACCAGAGATCGAATAGGCCAGTCTTTCAATGAAGGCCCGCGCAAACTACCGCTCGCGGGTCTGTGGCTAGGGAAGGTTTTTCTTGTGCTGAGTCACATCAAGATTATTCGTACGCATTCTATGTTCTCGAATCACTCCCGACACTGGCTGAAACTTCCCGCCAGGACATTGATTCCACTGTGCGTACTAATTGAGTGGCGCGCTCAGGGTTGTGAATTTGCATAGAGCGGACTCACCCAATTGTGTGATGTAGCCTGTAGACGTGGCAACTAGAGTATTGGCAAATCAAAAAACCTGGCGTCTCCCGTGGCTTCTGACTTCTCAATGCCGTCACTACTGTCCTCAAACCTGAAGGTAGACGATTTATGACCAATGTTGCCGAACGTATTGTCGAAACGCTCGAACTAGCCGGTGTCAAAAGAATTTACGGTCTGGTTGGGGATTCGCTCAACGCTATTACCGAAGCACTTCGGGTACGAGACAAAATCGAGTGGGTCGCCGTTCGCCATGAGGAAGTCGCAGCCTTTGCGGCCGGTGCCGAAGCCCAACTCACCGGTGAGAT
>Ga0302227_10000369_pt1 | contig 41956 bp, 33 predicted proteins | sample II_Palsa_N1_1_FD_193525 | JGI IMG/M metagenome (GOLD analysis project Ga0302227, IMG submission 193525) | Peat permafrost microbial communities from Stordalen Mire near Abisko, Sweden - II_Palsa_N1_1 | ecosystem: Environmental > Terrestrial > Soil > Palsa > Peat permafrost | place: Sweden... | reverse complement strand
GACCCATGCTGTTCCTGCCATCGATAGTCCAGCCAATTCATGGCAAACCACCCATTTACGGGTGCTGGTGGCCGACGACGATCCCAGCAGCTGCCGCTTTCTCTGTGATGGATTGCGCTCCATGGGGGCGCACACCGAAGCCTGTACAAATGGTCTGACAGCATTGGAACGGGCGCAGGCCGAGAGCTTCGACCTGCTCCTGCTGGATTGCAGGATGCCCGGCGCGGGCGCGCTGGACATCCTGACCCAGCTCCGTGAAGACTCGCACGCCCGCTCCGCTGACAGCACAGCCGTGGCTACCACCGCCGAACTGGCGCCGGGCGATCGCATGCCGCTGCTCGCCGCCGGCTTCAGTGAAATACTGCTCAAGCCCTGTCGACTGACTGATCTGCAGCGTGTGCTGACACTATCCGATCGCAGCGGCATGGCGATACTCGACGATGGCGCCGCGATGATGACAACTGGCGACGCCACCACGATGCGCGCACTGCGCTTGCTGCTTCGCGAAGAGTTGGCCGTGCTGGAACGGGGACTGGATCAGATCAGCGCGGACCGCGCCGATTTCGGCGAACGTCTGCACCGGCTGCGCTCGTCATGCGGATTCTGTGGCGCCACTACACTGTCGACGCAGACAGCTTTGCTGCAGCGGCAGCTGGCACGAGCCGACGTGGCGCCGGTGTCGCTGACGCGGTTCCGCCACGCATTGCTGGCGACCATGCAGGCACTGGATCGTTGATCCCATTGGTTCAACGGCCGCCCTCGGCGGCGAATGATCAACGGCGCGAACCGGTCATCGCCAAAACACGCCATGCGCGCAGTTCACCACCACCGAGATGGAAGCGAATGATCTCGCGCATCAGATCACGCAGCGCACGCAGTCCGGTGTTATCCGGCATCTGATCCTGCTGCAGCGCGAGCAGATCGCTGCCGCGGATCGCACGCGCATGGCTGGCCACGCTGCGCACGGCGCCCTGATCGACCAGATAACGATAGTGTCCATCGGATTCCAACGGCTCACCGCTTTCGGAGTCGTACTCCAGTTGCAGGCCGTAGCCGATCGCTTCCAGCAGATCGCGCTCGAAGCGGCGCAGCGTCCATGCCAGCGGCTCGCCCGTGGCCAGTTGCACCAGCGTCTTCGCGTAAACATCGAACAAACCAGGGAACGGATCCTGGCGCTCGGTCAGACGCACTACCAGCTCATTCAGATAAAGGCTGGCCAGTGCAGCGTCGCCGATCATGCGCAGTGGAACGCCGACCGGCTCCACCGCTGTCAACGTTGCCAGTTCGCCGCGAAGCAGCAGATCCATCGCCACGGACTGAAAGGGTTCGAGCTGCGCACGGCGTAGTCGGGCCTTTTCGCCGCGCACGCCACGCGCGATCACGCCGAGCCGGCCGTGTTCCCGAGTCAGGCATTCGAGCAACAGCGACGTCTCGCGATAAGGCCGCGCGTGCAGCACATAAGCGGGTTGCTGTTCGATGCGCATGGCGAAGGTCTAGCGACGAGGGACGAGGGCGTTTCGATGGAAGGCATTGCAAGCCCTCATGCTAACCAAGATCGTTCGGACTTGTGCGCTTGCTACTCGTCCCTCTGCCCTCGCCTCTCGTTCCTAATCCGTATACCCGAATTTCTTCAACATGTTCTCATCGTCGACCCAGCCTTCGCGTACCTTCACCCACAGCTTGAGGAAGACCTTGCGCTCGAACATGCGCTCCATGTTGCGACGCGCGCCCATGCCGATCGACTTGAGCTGGGCGCCGCCGTTACCGATCACGATCGCTTTCTGGCCATCGCGCTCGACCCAGATGATGGCGTGGATCTCCGCAATGCCGTCGGGGCGATCGCTGAACTGCTCGATTTCCACCGTGGTGGCGTACGGCAGCTCCTGATCGAGCCGCAACATCAACTGTTCGCGCACCATCTCGGCGGCGAGAAAGCGCTCGCTGCGATCGGTGACTTCGTCATCGGCATAGACCGGCGGTTGCACCGGCAGGCGCTTCAGAATGGCCTGTTCGAGTTCTTTCAGGCCCTGTTTTTTGAGCGCGCTGACGTAGTGAATTTCGTCATAGCTGTGCTTGGCTACCAGCTCGGTGACAAACGGCAGCATGACTGTCTTGTCCTTGCTCAGGTCGACCTTGTTGATCACCAGAATGCGCGGAGACGATTGCTCGACCAGGGCGGCGTACAGTGCCTCGTCCTCGTCGGTAAAACGACCGGCCTCGATCACCTGCACGACCAGATCGACATCGCTGATCGCCGAACGCGCCGCACGGTTCAAGCTGCGATTCATCGCGCGCTTGGCGCCACGATGCAGGCCGGGCGTATCGACGTACAGGATCTGTCCGGCTTCGCTGGTGGCAATGCCGAGAATGCGGTGGCGCGTGGTCTGCGGCCGCGGGCTAACGATCGACAGGCGAAAGCCGATCAGCGCGTTCAGCAGCGTGGACTTGCCCACGTTGGGACGGCCCGCCAAAGCCACCGTGCCGCAGCGAAAATCATCGTGCGGCAGGCTGGGGCCGGTGTCGTCGGTTAAGTCCAGTTCGTGATTCATGACGTGAGTTGCTCGACAAGTCGGACGGCAAGTGTAGTGCTTCGCCGCAAACAGCATGGAAAGGGACCAGCCCGCGCGAGGCACATGGCAGGTTTCGGTACTCGTATCGGCCAGCGCAATGACCGGCGATGACGAAGGAATCAGGAGGTCTTGCGCTGCTTTTCCAGCAGCTGGGTCAGCACGATCTCGGCTGCGTCCTGTTCCGCCGCGCGTCGACTGTCACCACGGGTCTGGGCACTTAGCGGCAGCGGTTCGCCAATGGCACAACGGATGTCGAACGTCTTGGCATGATCCTCGCCGTGACTGGCGAGCAGCTCGTATTGCGGCAACGGCCAGCCGCCAGCCTGCAGATACTCCTGCAGACGGGTCTTGGCATCCTTGGACGATCGCCGCAACGCGGTGACACGTTCGCTGAAGAGTCCGCGCAGCACCTCGCGACAGGCATCGAAACCGCCATCCAGATAGACCGCGGCAATCAGCGCTTCGAACGCATCCGCCAGGATCGAATCACGCCTGAAGCCACCGCTCTTCAGTTCGCCAGGCCCCAGTTTCAGGCCGTCGCCCAGCTCCAGCTCGCGCGCCACCGCAGCCAACGCCTGACCGTTGACGAGCTGCGCGCGCAGCCGGGACAGCTCGCCTTCGCTGGCCTTGGGATGAACTTCATACAGCAGCTCGGCAATGACTGCACCCAGCAGCGCATCGCCAAGAAACTCGAGTCGCTCGTTATTCGGCTTGCCGATGCTGCGATGGGTCAGTGCCAGCTGTGCCAGCGCCCGATCGCGAAAACGGTAGGACAGTTGCACCATTTACTGCGCTACGTTGCCCTGCAGCGCTACGCTCTTGTCGAAGTGCAGCAGGAAATCGATGTTGTACATGAACGGGATTTTCTTGTCGTAATCGACGTTGAGCGTGCTGGCGCCGCCCGCATCACGCTTGATCGTGATATCTGTGGGCTTAATCGTGGCATCGTCCACATACTGAAAATTGAGCTTGAACATCAGGTCACGGCGGATATCGTCCAGCGACTTGCCATTGGTGCCGGCCGTGGCAATCTGGTTCATCGCCTTGCTTACGCCCAGGGCTTCTGAATATGACGGAAACAGTTTCATGGCCATGAAGGCGAAAAAACCCACAATGATAATGATGAATAAAAACCCGATCAGAGTGACGCCTGACTGCTTCGATTTCATAGTCCCCTCACTATGCCGCCCATAGGGCGCGCCTGTTGTTGAAGTGCCGCTGGATGTGAAACCTTGCCGGAATGCTCGAACAGCCTCTCGACAGTGTTCGCTGAGGCTTATCGGTATCGCTTTATTGATACACCGAACGACAGATGGCTTTGCTGACACAGCACCCAGATAAGCGGATTCTCGCATGCTCAGCGAACTTGTGTTGCAGCCGCACAAAAAAATGTGCGCCGGCTCGAATGCAATCGCTCAGTGAATCAGCGTACCGATGCGCGAAAAATCCACGCCGCCAGTGTGCAAGCCCTTCCAGCTCATCCAGATCAGGAAAGCTTTGCCAGCCAGATTCTGTTCCGGCATGCAGCCCCACCACCGACCATCGAGGCTGTTTTCGCGATCGTCGCCCATCACCAGATAACAGCCCTGTGGCACCTTGGAAGGCACCAGCGGATTGGGAATGGGATTGGTCGACATACGCAACGGCATGCGCGCGATCAGATGATCGCGATTACCCAGATGTTCGTTCCAGATGGTGGCGCCGAAATTCAATAGTTCACCATCCTCATCACGCAGCGGGTTGCCGACGAAGGGACCGATCTCGTCGGCAACGACCGGCTTGCCGTTGATGATGATCTGGCTGTCGTTCACTTCGATGGTGTCGCCAGGCAGACCAATCACACGCTTGATCCAGTTCTGGCTAGTGACCGGCAGATGCGGCGTTGGGCAGGCATCGTCATCGCCCAGCCGCGGCGGGCCGCTCTCACTGCCGCCCACGCGGATCAGCTTGCCGCTTTCGTTCTTGCATAAGTAACCGGGAAACCGGAACACCACTACATCACCGCGCTTGGGCTCGCCCAGGCTCAGGAATTTGTTGTTGAAGGCCGGCAGGCGCAGGCCGTAGGCAAACTTGTTAACGAGAATGAAGTCGCCCACGTCCAGTGTCGGCATCATTGAGCCGGAGGGAATGCGGAACGGCTCGGCCACGAACGAGCGCAGCAGCAACACCACCAGCACCACCGGAAACAACGAACGCGCCCAGTCGACCGGCACAGGATCGGTATATTCGGTACCGGCCGCATCGAGACGTGCCTTGCGTTTCTTGTACAGGAACAGGCGATCCAGACCCCACACCACGCCAAACAGCACGGTGAGGCCAAGCAGAATCGCTGAAAAATCGAAATCCATGTGTTGCTCCGTCGTTGTCCTGTCCAGCCCAGTTTAAATTTGATTCCGGGCGGATCATGGCCTAAATCAATGGCACAGCGCTTATTTATCCACTCGCAGCACGGCAAGAAAGGCCTCCTGCGGAATTTCCACGCGCCCGACCTGCTTCATGCGCTTTTTGCCTTCCTTCTGCTTTTCCAGAAGCTTCTTCTTGCGGCTGACATCGCCGCCGTAGCACTTGGCCAGAACATTCTTGCGCAGGGCTTTCACGGTGGACCGGGCAATGATCTGCGCACCGACGGCGGCCTGGATCGCCACGTCGAACTGCTGGCGCGGGATCAGATCCTTCATCCGCTCGACCAGTTCGCGTCCTTTGCGATCGGCATGACTGCGATGCATGATCAGGCTCAACGCATCGACGCGGTCACCGTTGATCAGAACATCCGTTCGCACAAACGGGCCGGCCTCGAAACGCTCGAAGTGATAGTCCATCGACGCGTAACCGCGCGATACCGACTTCAATCGGTCGAAGAAATCCATCACCACCTCGGCCAGCGGCATCTCGTAACTGATCTGCACCTGCGTAGCCAGATACTGGATCGAGCGCTGCACGCCGCGCTTCTCTTCACACAGGGTGATCACGTTGCCGATGTAGTCCGGCGGTGTGAGGATATTGGCGACGATGATCGGCTCGCGGATTTCCTGTACCTGCGGCGACGACGGCAACTTGGACGGGTTGTCCAGCATCATCGTGGTGCCGTCGGTTTTCAGAATCTCGTAGACGACGGTGGGCGCGGTGGTAATCAGGTTGAGATCGTATTCACGCTCCAGCCGCTCCTGCACAATTTCCATATGCAGCATGCCGAGGAAGCCGCAGCGGAAGCCAAAGCCCATGGCCTCGGACGACTCCGGCTCAAAGAACAACGCAGCGTCGTTGAGGCGCAGCTTGTCCAGTGCCTCGCGCATCGCCGGGTAGTCATCCGAAGACACCGGAAACAGGCCTGCGAACACGCGCGGCTGCATATGCTGAAAGCCGGGCAATGCCTTCTCGGCCGGTTTGCCTGCGTGGGTCAGCGTGTCACCGACCGGCGCACCGTGCACGTCCTTGATCGACGCGTTGATCCAGCCCACTTCGCCCGCGCCCAGATGGTCGAGCTTCTTGCGCTTGGGCGTGAACACGCCGACGTCGCCGACTTCGTGGGTGCGGCCGGTCGACATCACCAGTAGCTTGTCGCCGGGGCGAATCTCGCCCTGCATTACGCGCACGAGCGACACGACGCCCAGATAATTGTCGAACCAGGAATCGATGATCAGCGCCTGCAACCGGTCGGTATCACGTGGCTTGGGCGGCGGAATGCGGGCGATGATCGCCTCCAGCACCTCGATCACGTTGAGGCCGGTCTTGGCGCTGATCGCCACCGCCTCGGTCGCATCGATGCCGATGACCGCCTCGATTTCAAGCTTTACCTTTTCGATGTCGGCCGTCGGCAGGTCGATCTTGTTGAGGATCGGTATCACTTCCAGCCCCTGCTCCACCGCGGTGTAGCAGTTGGCGACCGATTGCGCCTCAACGCCCTGCGCCGCGTCCACCACCAGCAGCGCGCCTTCGCAGGCGGCCAGCGAGCGGCTGACTTCGTACGAGAAATCGACGTGACCAGGCGTGTCGATAAAATTCAGCTGGTAGGTCTTGCCGTCGCGCGCCGTGTAAGGCAGCGACACCGACTGCGCCTTGATGGTAATGCCGCGCTCGCGCTCGATCGGGTTGTTGTCCAGTACCTGCGCTTCCATCTCACGATCGGCCAGACCGCCGCAGAGCTGGATGATGCGGTCGGCAAGCGTCGACTTGCCGTGGTCGATATGGGCAATGATGGAGAAGTTGCGGATCAATTCCATGGAGCGCTGGCGGCCTGTCGAACGTGGGTCTGCCGCCAAACGCACCGCGCAGGCAGCGCATCACCGGCTGGCAATGCTAACCCCGTATTATCGCATGGAACCCCGCAGACTGGCCCGAAACGATAGAAGGACCTGATGGACAGGTCTCACGTAGTGAATTTGCTGGCCATTGACCACGTCTCGTCCATGCCCGGCTGATGCCAGACATGGACGAGTCTCTCAAGTACTTTACTTGCCGTCAGGCACCGTCAGCCCGATAAACTGGCTCTGGTCACCCCTGCGAACCAGCAAAAGCACGGTGTCTCCTGGCTTCAGGCCCTTGGTTGCGGCCTGGAATGCAATAGCGCTGCCAATACGTTGCTGGTTCACCATCAGAATGACATCGCCCTGCTGCAGACCGGCACTCGAAGCGACCTGCCCGGTGATGCTGCTGATCTCGACACCATCACCCGACTTCAGTGCCAGCTGCTGGCGTGTGGTTGCGTCGATGTCCTGCACCGAAAGACCCAGTGCCGTCGAGCCTGACGGAGCCGACGGTTGCGCACCTGACGCCGTCGACACGGCACGGCCATCACGCGGTGCGGCACCCACGATCACCTCAATGGCTTTCTTCTTTCCATCGCGAATAATCTCCAACGGCACCTTGGTGCCCGGCTTGGTCAAACCGACCAGCGGCGGCAAATCAGGGGCCTGATTGATCGATTGTCCGTTGTAGCCAACGACGATGTCGCCTGCTTGCACTCCTGCCTTGGCTGCGGCGCTGCCGGGATCGACATCGGAGACGATCGCACCATTCGCATTAGGCAGTTTCAGCGCCTTGACTACATCGTCGCTGAGCGGGCCGACATGCACGCCGAGCTGCCCACGGGTGACAAACCCGTGCTGTTTGATTTGCTCCACGGCGCTCATCGCTACATCGATCGGGATCGAGAACGCCACACCCTGATAACCACCAGTACTGGAATAGATCTGCGAATTGACGCCGACGACCTGGCCTTGCAGATTGAACAGCGGGCCACCGGAATTTCCTTGATTGATCGGTACATCGGTCTGGATAAACGAGGTATACGGCTGATCACTGCTGCCCAGATTACGACCGATCGCGCTGACGATGCCCTGCGTCACGGTGTAATCGAAGCCGAACGGCGAACCGATCGCCAGCACCCACTGGCCAGGCTTGAGGCTACGCGAATCGCCGATGCTGACCATCGGCAGGTTGTTGCCATCGCTGATCTTCAGCAGCGCGATGTCGTATTTCGGATCGGTGCCGACAACCTTCGCGGTGAGCGTACGCCGATCCTGCAGACGCACCGTCACTTCATCAGCACCATCAACGACATGGTTATTGGTAAGCACATAGCCATCGCGCGAAATGATGAAGCCTGAACCGAGCGACGTATGTTTCTGATCTTCCGGCGACGGCATCATCGGCATACCGAAGAAGCGCCGGAGCATGTCCGCCTGTGGATCATCGGGCGTGCCGTCCTGATCAGGACTTTGCTGCTCTGGGCTGGACTGATCCGACGACGTACGCGACGGCTTGCGGCTTTTGCCGGTGTACTTGGCTTCGACATGCACTACGGCCGACGCATTTTTCTCGACAATACCGGTGAAATCAGGCAGAACTGCTGTGGTCGACGTAGATGCAGCCTGTGCCTGCGCAGCGGTAACAGCAGCAAGGCTTACCCACGCGCAGCACACCGCAGTGCGCAAGATGGACCGATTCATGACTCCTCCTTGTTTGGGGTTGGTTGGAACGAATTAAGCACGACAAAATTCGACAATTAATGCAGTCCCAGCAGCTACCGACCTTAGGCCATCGCGACTTGAGGCAGGCAGATACAAAAAACCATCGGCCCAGTTAAGGGCCGATGGTCGATGTAACGCTTAGCTGCATGCAATCACCAGCGACTAGCCAGGCTCAGTGGACAGCCGCTGCGGCTTGACGCGATGGATTCCTTGACGCCGACACCGGCTGCTGCTGTGGGTCAAGCAACAACAGGTAGCTGCCGTCGTTATTGTTCAACGTGCGATAGCGGTGCATCAGCGGATAGGCCGACAAGCGCTTGCTCTCGTAAACCGGCGGGTTCTCGCCTGGAAAAGCAGCATCACTCGTCGCGGACGCCTGTTGACTCAACATACCCGCCGAATTGCCGCTCAACCATGCCGGCACAGTGGCAGGAACAGCCGATTTACTTATCGGCGCGGCGTCGGCAACTGCACTGTTGGCATGCTGACCCGCCAATGTTGCCGTGCGGTCAACATCACCGGTTGGCTGACCGATCATCAGGGCAGCAGCAGCCACACTGGCAGCGATGGCGCCACCAGCTGACCAGCGTAACCAGTGGTTGCGCTTCGTACCAACGGGCGCCGCTTCCTGCTCGATCGCCAGCATGACGCGAGAGGCAAAAGTGGCGGAGGCCATCATTGGCAGCTGCCGACGTAGTCCGTCGCGGGCGAGATTGTAGTGAGTCCACGACTGTTGCAGCGTCGTATCGTGATCAAGCCGACGTAGCAGAAAGCGCATGGCTTCCTTGGATAGCTCGCCGTCGATAGCGGCGGAAAGCTGTTCGTTACCACCCTGATTTACATCCGCCTGAGTCATGTCTGCCTTATTCATGTCTTGTCCTCGCGGTCCGACAATAGTGGCCGCAGCTTTTCATCGATCGCTTCACGTGCCCGGAAGATACGTGAACGCACCGTACCGATCGGGCAACCCATCGCCTCTGCGATTTCGTCATAACTGAGACCATCCACTTCACGTAACGTAATGGCGGTGCGCAGTTCTTCGGGTAATGCTTGGACAGTGGAAAACACGGATTGTTCAATTTCCTGGCGCATCATTTCGCGTTCGGGCGTGGCGCTATCGTGCATGCGCTCGGCGCCGGCCATGAAAACCGCGTCTTCCGCGTCGACGTCGTCGGTCGGGGGGCGCCGGCCCATCGCAACCAGATGGTTCTTGGCGGTGTTCACCGCAATCTTGTAAAGCCACGTATAGAACGCGCTGTCACCGCGGAACGAACCAATCGCCCGCCAGGCACGGATAAACGACTCCTGTGCGATGTCCTCGCACTCGGCATGACTGCGCACATAGCGGGACACCAGCCCGATGACCTTGTGCTGATACTTGCGCACCAGCAGATCGAAAGCTCGTTTGTCCCCGTTCTGAACGCGCTCGACCAGCGCGCGGTCCAGCTCGTTTTCGCCCATTCGGGCTGTATCCATCGTCAATGCCGTCATCCGCTGCGGGAACTGGTTTAAAACTGAACACGCCGCTCAGACCGCAACCGGGTGCTCAAGTTCAGCGTACACATAATATCGCGCCACCATAACGCACCGCCTGTTGGCAGGTTGTCAGACCAGGACACTTGCTTGTAGCGACTTCGACCCAGGGCAGAGGTTATGGGGATACCACGACCCGGCTCAAGCCGCCGTGGTGCTGCGCTCCTCCATCAGGCGCTGCCGCTCGGCCAGCATGTTGTCGAAGCTTAACGTAGGCTGCGGCCGGCAGAACAGGTAACCCTGCAGTTCATCGCATTGGTGGGTGCGTAGAAATTCGAAGTGCTGCTCGGTCTCCACGCCTTCGGCAACCACGGCACGCTTCAAGCGATGCGCCATATCGATGGTCGCGCGCACGATCGCCTCATCGTCGGGGTCGACACCGATATTGCGCACGAAGCTTTGGTCGATCTTGATGCGGTCGGCCGGTAACCGGCGCAGGTAATCGAGCGAGGCGGCGCCGGTGCCGAAATCGTCGATAGCGATATGGCAACCCAATCGATGCAGCGCATTGAGATTTTCGATGAGGTTCGGCGCGGTCTTGATGCTGATGCTTTCGGTGATTTCCAACTCCAATAAGCTGGGGTCGAGCCCGGTTTCATCGAGTACCCTGGCCACCATGTCGACCAGATCCGGCTCGATCAGTTGCACCGCCGAGAGGTTCACACCCAGCCGCAACCGGAGTCCATAGCGTCGTTCCCACTCCTGCGCCTGCAGACATGCTGTGCGCATGACCCATTCGCCGATCGACACAATCAGGCCCGTCTCCTCGGCTAGCGGAATGAACACCGCCGGGCTGATCATGCCCAGCTCGGGGTGCTCCCAGCGCACCAGCGCCTCCATGCCGACGATGTCCTCGCTCGTTGTATCAACCTGAGGCTGGTAGACCACGCGCAGTTCGCCATTGCCTTCGGCATGACGCAGGCGCGATCGCAACACCGTACCGTGTTGCTGCGCATACTCGGGACTCATCTCGTAAATTTTGAACGTATTGCGCCCTTGATGCTTGGCCGCATACATCGCTTCGTCAGCATGCCTGAGCAGGGTTTCCGTATCGGTTGCATCATCGGGGAAGAAGCTCAAGCCCATCGATGCACCGAGCTGCAGCTCGGTTCCGCCATCCAGGCTCAGCGGTATGCCCATGACCTGCATGATTTTTTCAGCTACCCGCGACACATCGTCGTTCTTGACGATATGCCGCAGTACCACGATGAACTCGTCGCCCGCGTAACGTGCCACTGTATCGGAAGCACGAACGCTAGTGCTCAGACGCTGCGCGACGACACGCAAAACCTGATCGCCGGCGGCATGCCCGTAGGTATCGTTGATGATCTTGAAGCGATCAAGATCGACGAAAAGCACGGCAAAGCACTCACCGTTGCGTGTCGCCTCATGGATGATTGTATTCAGCCGGTCGTTGAACAGTAGCCGGTTCGGCAGGCCAGTCAACGCATCGACCAACCCCTCGGCACGCCCCTGAGCGCGCGTGCGATTCAACTCAAGCACCTGCGCAAAACGTGCGGCCGCACAGCGCAATACCGGTTCGATGATGGACATCTCGCCAAAGCCCTTACGGCTGCCGGCGAGCATCGCGCCAAGCACCGTATGGCGCTCATCGTAGAGTGGCAAGCCGGCAAAACCCACCAGATCAAGCTGCAGCAGCAGCGGATCCATCGGTGCCAGTCGGGTGGCATCGGTGCGATAGAAAAAGGGCTTGCCACCCAGCACTGATTGGAGCGAGCTTTGCACCTGCACGGCAGGCCACTCCAGATCGTCGCCGCTCCACAGCTGCAGCAACTGACTCGGCGCCTCGAAGCCGTCAAGACGGGCGGACCAGATGGTGAGGTAATCCAGCCCCAGTTCGTCGAACAGCAGTCGGGCTGCTGCAATTTGCGTATCCACGCCACTGGTAGACACAAACATGCGCGATAGCAACGACAGCGCCGCTTCCGCGCGCAAGTCAGCACGATCGCTGCGAAACATCAGCGCCAGCGCGGCGAGCCCAGCGTGACGGATGCGCCGCGCGCTGGCCTGGCCGGTATCCATGCCCTGAGCTGATTTGCGTTGGCATGGATACCACCGACGATCAGCGTCGAACAGCACCTGCTCGATCGCAACACCTTCGAACTGCAGCACTTCGGACAATGGCAGCCCTTGCCACTGGCTGGCTTGCAGGCGGCTGTGCCGGGCCACAGTCGGACTGACTTCCAACAGGCACTGGGATTGCGGATCGACGATCAGCCACTCGCTATCGCCCTCGTCGAACAGATAGCGGTAATCGCCCTGCCCTTCGCTACTTGTAACGACAGCGGTTGGCTCCGTTTTCGCGCGGACCGGCAAAGTCATTTCCACGCGCCGCCAGCGGGTGGCCAGCTCGCTGCTGATCTGCGTGGCACACAACCAGTCGGAAACGCCAACTGGCAACTCGATCGGATCAAACGACGCCTCCTCGGTAACCACCGCGATCAGCGGTACCTCGGCGCCACCGGACAGATCCTTCAGCTGCTCGCAAGTGATGCGTGCCTGCTGCCCGTCACCCGAGAATACGGCGATGATCAATTGCAATGCCGGGCGACCTTCCAACAGGATGGCCGCATGCGACACATCCCGCGCGCTGTGGATGCTCGAATAACCCGCCTGATCGAGCGCATCGAACAGGTTACGACGCAGCTCACGCTCCGTAGCCACCACCAAAATACCGGAATGCGCGCTCATCAGTCTCAAACCAGCCAGCGGCCGTCGCGCAGGCGCAGGCGCTTGGAGGAGCTGTCTTTGCTGTTCAGACGCACCGTCAAATCGCCAAGGTGCTCAGCCAATGCGGCAGGCACATCGATCAACACCACGCGTCGCAAGTGTTCCTTCGGCATGCGTGCGAGCTGGCGCAACAACGTGGCGTCCATCGCCGATAGCGGCAGTTCCAGCCCAACCAAAAAGTAGATACCGAAATGCATGCTTTGCTGCATGTAGCGCAGCGCACTACCCAGGCGTTGACAATCGGGAACACGCACATGCGCATCGCGAAGACTGCCCAATCCGGTATCGGGTTGCCAAAGGTACATGGCCTGGCCGGTATTGCGCGCGACGGCACGAAACTGACTAATCAATGCCAGAGCGTCAGGACTGTCAAGTACGACAAGCCCGCTCGCAGCACCGATGATGCGCTCGAGAATCTCCGCTGCCTGTGGTGCAGCGGCGGTCATGCCGGAATCCATGGTTTCCCCGTCCTTCGAGATAGCGGTAACGGAGCCACACACGCCCAGGTCAATCGGCCGTTCATTAAGCGGTGGATGGGGTATCGCTTTTGAGCTGCTGAACCACCGAGCATCGACATCTTCTTTTTCAATAAGGCCGAATGCGGTTGCGTTTTCACGCAGCGAGGCTGATCGGTCAGGTCCGTCGCTATTCCATTCGAGATTTCACACCGGCTTTACTTTACGGTCAAGTACACCGGTCACATCTCGCAATCAAGCCGTCGGAACGGTATGGTTCCAATCTCTCCCACTGACGTTTGCATGCTTATGTTCGAAGGATTGCGATTCAACCATTGGAAGACCAGCCAAAGCGACGATGGCATCGTCACTCTCAGTCTCGACCGAGAGGGCAGCAGCGTCAATGCGATTTCGCGCGCTGTGCTCAACGAGCTCGAGCAGATTGTCGAACGCTTGGCGATAGAGAAACCGGCCGGCGTCATCATCCATTCGGCGAAGCCCTCAGGATTCGCCGTCGGCGCCGACATCAAGGCGTTTCTCGAATACGCAAAAAATGACACTGTGCTCGAAAATATCGAACACGGCCAACGCGTTTATGAAGCGCTGGCAAAACTCCAGTGCCCGACCGTCGCGGCCGTTCACGGCGCCTGCATGGGCGGCGGCACCGAACTGATACTGGCCTGCCGCCAGCGCATTGCGGCAGACGATGAAAAAACCAAGATCGGCCTACCCGAAGTCATGCTTGGCATCCATCCCGGCTGGGGCGGTACCGCGAGGCTGCCGCGACTGATCGGTGCGCCCGATGCACTGCCGATCATGCTGACCGGCCGAGCACTGTCGGCCAAGCGGGCGTTCGCCATGGGTGTGGTCGATCGCCTGTCCCGACCCGAGGAACTGCTGGCCGAAGCGCGCCATCTACTGCGCCGCCCGCAGACACGTCCGTTCGCTCACCGCGCCAAAGCGTGGGCAACCAATACCTGGCTGGCCCGACAGATTCTTGCGCCAGTGATGATCAAGCAGACTGCCGCCAAAGTTCGCAAAGAACATTACCCAGCCCCATTCGCCATGATCGACGTGTGGAAGCGCGGCGGCTCCAGCGTCACCCAGCGGCTGAAGCTGGAAGCGCGCTCGGTAGCCAAGCTGGCGAAGACGCCGACGGCGCAAAATCTGATCCGTATCTTCTTCCTGCAGGAACGGTTGAAAGGCCAAGGTGCCGGCGTCGACGCCGCAATCAAACATGTGCACGTGGTTGGTGCCGGCGTGATGGGCGGCGACATTGCTGCTTGGGCAGCCTTTCGTGGCTTCGAGGTAACCCTGCAGGATCGCGAGATGAAGTTCATCCAGCCCGCACTGGATCGCGCCCGTCAGCTGTACGAGAAGAAGCTCAAGACACCTGAAAAAGTCGAGCAGACTACACGCCGCCTACGCGCCGATGTCGAGGGCAAAGGCGTGGCCAGCGCCGACCTAGCGATCGAGGCGATCTACGAGAATGCTGAGGCCAAGCGTGAACTTTACGGAAAAATCGAGCCGCAGTTTCAGGGCAATCAGATTCTCGCCAGCAATACCTCGAGTATTCCGCTCGATGAACTACGCATGGGACTGGCCGCACCACAGCGCTTCCTCGGCCTGCACTTCTTCAACCCGGTGGCGCAGATGCCACTGGTCGAGGTGGTACGGCACGACAAGCTTGATCCAGAGATCGAAAAACGCGCGCTGGCTTTTTGCAAGGCGATTGGCAAGCTCCCGGTCGCGGTCAAGGGCACGCCCGGCTTCTTGGTCAACCGCATCCTGATGCCCTATCTGCTCGAAGCCATGCGGCTTTACAGCGAAGGTGTGCCTGGCCCGGTGCTCGACCGCGAAGCGAAAAAATTCGGCATGCCCATGGGTCCGATCGAACTGGCCGATACGGTTGGCTTGGACGTCTGTGCATCGGTGGGCAAAGAGCTCGCGCCGTTCCTCGGACTGGAAGTACCACCAGGGCTCGAAGACAAGATGGAGGTCGGCAAACGTGGCAAGAAAGACGGCCAGGGCTTATACACATGGAGTGAAGGCAGGCCGCAAAAGCCCGAAGTCGACAAGGACTACATCATGCCGCCGGATCTGCAGGAACGCATGATTCTGCCGATGGTCAATGAAGCCATTGCCTGCCTCGCCGATGGCGTGGTCGACGATGCCGATCTTCTCGATGCCGGCGTGATCTTCGGTACCGGGTTTGCGCCATTTCGTGGTGGCCCGATCCAGTACGTTCGGACCGAAGGCGCTGACAAACTCAAGCAGAGGCTGGAGCAACTGGCGCAGCGCTATGGGGATCGTTTTCGTCCCAAGCAGGGCTGGGATCATCCGGCGTTGGCACCACAGACTCTCGAGCAGCAAGCAGGATCACTCGGTGTCGCGTCAGCCTGAAGTGCATTTGGCTTAGTTGCCATCGGCATTGTCAGAAAAAGCCCGGCCATGAGCCGGGCTTTTGTTGGGCATGATCGATGGAACGTCAAGTGACGAACTTCGCCCAGTCGCTCGTATTCACCACATCAAATCGTCCGGCACGCCATCGTCGGCCATACCGTCACTGCCCGGCTCGGCCAGCAGCGCCAGTTGATGTGCGTCGATTGCCCGCACCTGTTCGGCGACTTCGCGACTGACAAGAAAATAGCGCCCGGCCTGCTGCACAACGCCAAGCTCACCGGCGTTGAGCGCTACTAACTGCGCTGCATCCACATGCACGCGTCGGATCTTGCCGCCGTATTCAAAATTACGCGGCTGATCGGCGTCTGGCTTGTTGAGTGTCTTGCCTTCGAGCAATTGCTGGATCTTCAGCTTGCGCTCGCGGCGCAACCGGGCCTGCTCGGCGGCCTCCTGCTCGACGCGCTTGCGTTCGCTGGCTTCCGTTTGCGCGCGAATCGCGTAAGCCTTGGCCAGATCGATCTCGCTCTGATCCTTGCTCGGCGGTCGCGAAGTATTTTTATTCTGCGATTGACGCGGCTTGCCGCCAGAGTGCGCTGGCTTGGCACCTTTGTATGCAGGCCTGCTGCTTTGCGGCGGCGGCTTGGGTTTGCTGTCGTGAAGCTGTTTGACGATGCCGCTTTTCAGCAGCAGGTCGCGGAGAGAGTCGGCCATGCTGGCAATCCGTGATCGGAGGATTTGATGATTATTCTGATGGTCAATAATGCGGCGGTGGCGGTTCGCTATGCGGATCATCCGCCTGTCCGATCCGCATGGATGAAAGTTCGCCCCGCAAATCGCGCAGCGCTCGTTCCAGCGATGCAATGCGTACGGACTGATCGGCATCGGCGGACGCCAGCGCCTGCACCGTATCATCGATAAACGTCAGCTTGACTTCCATTTCGGTCAGCCGCTGCTCGAGCGTGTCGATAGGAATTCTCATAGCTTCATCTCTATGCCTTCAGCTGCAAGCTGCGACCGCGGCCGATGCCGTAATAGGCAATACCCGCCTCTTCCACGGCAGCCGGATCGTAAAGGTTGCGTCCATCGAATATGGCCCGCTCGCCGAGCATGCTGCCAATACGCTGAAAGTCCGGGCTGCGAAAGGCTTTCCACTCGGTCACGACCGCCAGCACATCCGCGCCTTGCAATGCATCGTATGCACTTTTGCACAGCACCAGATCCGTGCGCTCACCATAGAGTCGGTGCGTTTCCTCGCTCGCCTGCGGATCGAATGCGCGAACCTTGGCACCCGCTTTCCATAGCGCTTCCATCAGATGCCGACTGGACGCCTCACGCATGTCATCGGTGTTCGGTTTGAATGCCAGCCCCCATAGCGCGATCGTCCGACCGTTCAATTCGCCATTGAAGTGGCGCGTGATCAGTTCGAACAATTTGTCTTTCTGCTGCCGGTTTACCGCTTCGACCGCAGTGAGCAGTCGCGCGTCATAGCCATAGCTGCGCGCCGTGCGCTCGAGCGCCTGAACGTCCTTGGGAAAACACGAGCCGCCGTAACCCGCACCCGGATAAATAAAGTGGTAGCCGATGCGTGGATCCGAACCAATGCCCTGTCGCACCAGTTCCACGTCAGCACCGACACGTTCGGCAATATTGGCGATCTCGTTCATGAAACTGATCTTGGTTGCCAGCATGGCGTTGGCGGCGTACTTGGTCAGCTCGGCCGAACGCTCGTCCATCACTACCATGCGATCGTGATTGCGGTTGAACGGCGCATAGAGTTTGCGCAACACCGCCACAGCACGCTCGCTGGATGCACCGACGATGATGCGATCAGGCCGCAGGCAATCCTCGACAGCCGCGCCCTCTTTCAGAAATTCGGGATTGGACACCACGTCAAATTCGACGTGGGCGCTACGCTGATTCAACTCGGCGCTGATGGCGGCGCGTACACGATCGGCGGTACCCACTGGCACGGTCGATTTATTGACGACGACCGCATAACGATTCAAGTGGTTGCCGATGGTCTTGGCGACTTCCAGCACGTAGCTGAGATCAGCACTACCGTCCTCGTCCGGTGGTGTACCTACCCCGATGAAAATAATTTCACCGTGTGCAATGGCAGCAGCTGCCTCGGTGGTGAAATTCAGTTGGCCACTGGCATGGTTGCGCTTGACGATGGCTTCCAAACCAGGCTCGTAAATCGGAATTTCACCGCGTTTTAGTCGTTCGACCTTGCCGATATCGATGTCGACGCAGACGACATGATTACCCATTTCGGCCAGGCACGCGCCGGTGACGAGTCCCACATAACCCGTACCAAAAATTGTGATCTTCATCATCGCTGGGACGATTTCCTTGGAGCATCAGCCAGACATTCTAACCGGCTGCGGATTTTGCATCGAGTTACCGCTGACCAAAAGCAAAGGGCGCGAATCGCTTCGCGCCCTTTGCTGTCTCGAGTCGATTAGACCTCGAACTTATTTTACTGACCGCCGGGACCGGCAGCACCCGGAGCGCCACCTGGGGCAGCGCCAGCCGGCGTCGGACCGGTCTTGACCAAGGTCACGTCGAAAATCAGCGTGGCATTCGGCGGCATCGGCGGCTGTGGCTCGGCACCATAGGCCAGCGTCGACGGGATGTACAGCTTGTAGTGGCCGCCAACCTGCATCAGCTGCAGACCTTCGCGGAAACCGGGGATCACGCCAGCCAGCGGAATCGAGGCCGGACCCGGCGGATTGTGCTTGGCCGAAGCGTCGAACACCTGACCATTGACGAACGTGCCGGTGTAATCGATCTGCACGGTGTCATTCGGACCCGGACGGACGCCGGTGCCCTGGCTGATCACCTGATACTGCAGACCGGACGCCGTGGTCTTCACACCAGGAGCGCTCTTGTTCTTGGCCAGGAATGCATCGCCCTCGGTCTTGTTCTTCGCACCGACGCGAACCATCTCAGCCTGATACTTGGCCTGAATCTTTGCCATGAAAGCATCGTGCACTTCCTTGGCTTCGGCATCGCTCATGGTCGGCTTCTGGCCGGACAGCGCTGCCTGGACAGCACGGCCCACAGCAGCCGCATCCAGTTCGTCGCGCATGATCGGTGGAACCTGGGAAGCAATCTCCCAACCGACCACATAGCTGGCCTTGGCCTTGTCGACCGTGCCCGTGGCGGCGGCGCCGGTTTTGGCAGCCTGGGCGTACACGCTCGCAGTCATGCCCAGCGCAACAGCCATCGCGGCCGCTGTCAGCGTGGGACGCAGAAATTGCTTCATTCGTAACTCCCTCGTGTTTTGATTTGCCGGCATTGCCAACCGGGCCCCCCCAATGGAGGCAGGCCACACATTGTGAGGCGCTAGTCCAATCTTGGCAACGTTGCCATGCAAGGACCGTCATTCAGCATAAAGGTTCATTGCTCGGCGCTTCATCCAGCCTGATGGCCCCGATCAGTCCATTAACTTCATGGTGGTGCGGGCTTTTCCAGGGTTTCCTTAAGGGCCGCCTGCAATCGCGCGTGCATCTTGACCATCCCTCGCCATAGCACGATCGCAAGAACCAGACCGACCAGTATCAGCGAGAGCGCTACACCGCGCGGCGGCAGGATCGCCGAACCTAATGCACCAACCAGCAACGCAAGTGCAAACAGGGTTGCCAACGGAATAACGCGCGCCAGCACGCTTCGAATTGCCTGCGTGTAAGAACCGGTAAACCGCTCACGTATGCCCAGTTCGGCCAGCACCATGCCCAGCGCCTCGGCCTTGCGGTAGACCGCAATCAGCATCGGTAACGAAAGAAATAACGCACACGCCCAGATAACCGTATGACGCAGATCACGCCCGATGCCAAACAGAGTGAACCAGTCCCAGTTGTGCGCATTTATGTAGGCACCGATGATGAAAAGCGCCACCACCAAAAGTACGTTGACCACGATGTGCCACAGCAATCGGCGGAAAATCGCTGCTATCGCGGCGTTTTCATTGACTGGCTTCAGGTTCTCCAGCCAGCCGCTGTAGCTGGTTGCCAAAAGCCGCACCGGACGTGGTGTGACCGCTCGCAATCCGTTCGCCAGGTTGTCGGCGGAGCGCGCCAGATAGGGCGATGCCGCCATGCAAACGACGGATACCGCCACCGCAATCGGATAAATAAAGTCGCTGATCACATGTAGTGACAGCCCCAGCGTCGCGATCACAAAAGAGAACTCGCCGATCTGCGCCATGCCCAGACCCGAGCGCAGCGACGTGCGTGCATCGTGACCAACGATAAAGATACCCAGGCTGCAAGCCACCGTTTTGCCGATGATAACTACCGTGGCGATGAGCACCGCGGGCAACGCGTATTGCACCAGCATCACCGGGTCGATCTTCAGTCCAATCGCCACGAAAAACAGCGCGGCGAACATATCGCGCAACGGTTCAATCAGCCGCATCACTCGATTGACGCTCTGCGACTCCGCCACCACAGCACCGGCGAGAAATGCGCCCAGCGCCACGCTGAAACCCATCCAGACGGCGAGCAAGCTCGCGCCAAAACAGATGCCAAGCACGCTGACCAGCAACGTTTCGTCGCGACCAAAACCGGCCACGTAATCAACCAGTCGCGGCAGCAATAACAGGCCGAGAATCATCCCGACAATAACGAAAAGGCCCAAGTGGCCGATCAGCGTGAACGCCGTTTCCGCTTTCACCGAACCACCGATCGCCACGGCCGTCAACAAGGTGAGCATCACAATGGTGAGCATGTCCTCAGCCACCAACAGACCCACCACCAGCTTGGCGAATGGCCGATGCCGCTGGCCGCTCTCGGACAACGTTCGGGTTGCCACCATGGTCGAGGACAGCGCAATGATCGCGCCGAGAAACAATGCATCCATGCCTTTCCAGCCGAACAGACTGCCGAGGCCGACACCGATCCACATCATCAGACCGACTTCGGCCACTGCCACCGCCAGTACGCCGATTCCGACTTCGCGCAATTTGCGCACGCTGAACTCGAGACCGAGCGTGAACATCAGCAGCACGACGCCGAGATTGGAAATATCGTCAATCGCCTGCGGATCTGCCACCAGCATGCCGGGCGTATGCGGTCCGATCAGCACGCCGGCCAGGATGTAGCCCAGCAGCACGGGTTGCCGCAGGCGTTGAAAAAGAATCGTCGTGGCACCGGCCACGAGCATCACCATGGCAAGATCGCGAATAAAACCGATTTCGTGCATGCCTTGTCCGCTATTGCATCAAGTCAATCGCAGCTTAAACGAAGCGCTTCGTTTTGGTATTCGCCTGATGTGCTGGCCTGTATCAACAGCGTGATAACAACTGGATCCCCATCGACGGCGCCAGCATGAAATCTGAAAAAAAGTCTTGACGGATATGTGACTCGGACCTATTCTTTCGGGCTTCCAGCAGCGGGGCCATAGCTCAGCTGGGAGAGCGCCTGCATGGCATGCAGGAGGTCGGCGGTTCGATCCCGCCTGGCTCCACCAACTTGAATTGTCCCCATCGTCTAGAGGCCTAGGACATCACCCTTTCACGGTGGCGACCGGGGTTCGAATCCCCGTGGGGACGCCAAGTTGACTCGTAATGCTGGAAAGATGGTTGGAAAAATGCGGAGTGGTAGTTCAGTTGGTTAGAATGCTGGCCTGTCACGCCGGAGGTCGCGGGTTCGAGTCCCGTCCACTCCGCCACTAAACGGAAACCCGCCTTGCGCGGGTTTTTTGTTGAGTGTTTTTGATGATCACCCGTCGGTCGTCTGACGTTCCAGCGTACCGGCGGAATGCCCCTGTTCGCCGAGATATTCCAGCCAGCGCGATAGAAAGCTGTTCATCCGCAGGCGATGCTGGAACACCGTATTCGCCGCCGGAAAGGGGCCGAGCACCTGCCAAAGGTGTCGACCCGGATGGCAATGCAGCGCTTCCGCCACATGGGCATCGGTATACATGCGCAGCTGCGCCGACGGTGAGCGTTGCCCGGTGTGCGCATCGACAAAGTCATAAGTGAGTTCGAGCTCCATCGTATACGGATGGACTTCCTGCAGATGCAGATGCACATCGAGATGGTCATCCACATTGGAGACGTAATGGCCCGGGCTCAGATCCTGCGGCGCGAACAGCCGCGCCAGCCGATGATAATTTTCCGCATACAGCCCCATCAGGAACTCGAAGCGCCCGGGCAGCAAATTGGGTCGGCGGTGGGGCGTAGCGATCATCGGTAGCAAAAACTCCTGGCGGGCCGGCACTCAGAACATAGTCCGCTCGATACCAAAGCGGGAGAAAATCTTGCTGGAAATTTCTTCAATCGACGTGTGGGTGGTGTTGAGGCTGGAGATGCCGGCGTGGCGCATCAGCCTGTCGGCCTGCTCCAGTTCCCAGCGACACTGCTTCAGCGTGGCATATTGACTGCCGGCACGCCGCTGCTCACGGATCTGCGCCAGTCGCTGCGGATCGATCGTCAGGCCAAATAACTTGTTCTTGTGGGGAACCAGCCTTTTCGGCAGCTCCAGCTTGTCGAGGTCATCATCGGTCAACGGATAGTTGGCGGCGCTGACACCATAATGCAAGGCCATATACAGACAGGTGGGCGTTTTGCCCGAACGCGATACGCCAACCAGGATCAGGTCCGCCTTGCCGTAGTCGACATCCAGGCCGTCATCGTGGGTGAGCGCGTAGTTGGTCGCATTCATCCGCGCTTCGTACTTCGCGAAATCCACGATACCGTGAGATCGGTTGACTGCGCCCGAACGCTTGACGCCCAACTCATCTTCCAGCGGACCGATGAACGGTGCAAAGACATCCAGCATCAGTGCACCGCTGTCGGCGACGATATCGCACAACGCGCGCTCGGCCATGGTGTTGACCACGATCGGACGCTCGCCGGTCTGCGCATAGTGGGTCTTGATGCGCAGGGCGGCAGCTTCCGCTTTCTTGGTGTCGTCGATGAACGCCAGACGATGCTTGTCGAACTGCACGCCCTCGAATTGCGCCAGGATGCTGTTGCCAATGGTCTCCGCCGTAATACCAGTGGAGTCGGAGATGAAGAAAACCGTTCGCTGCATACCGTCGCCTGATCACTTCGATGGACTTGTTCGCACCATAACGCAAGCGTCAAACGCTGTCGCCGATTGACTGCCGCCTGACTGGTATGCAGTTGGAGTGGCGACGTTTCGCAATGGTCTTCTTGTGCTGTGCATCATCGACAGCGGACAATACCAGTCCTTTGCAGACCGCTGCGACACTGCATCCCGCACCAATCCCACTTTTTTACCGCGCTCTTGAGGAGATACCCTTGAACGATCTGGTGCTATGGCTTGACCAACTGCGTATGACCGACCTCGGCAAGGTCGGCGGCAAGAACGCGTCGCTCGGCGAAATGATCGGCAATCTCGCCAAGCTGGGCGTCTCGGTACCCGGCGGCTTCGCCACCACGGCCGATGCCTTTCAGCAGTATCTGGAAAAAAGCGGTCTGGCCAAGCGCATCCAGGAACGCCTTGCTGATCTTGACGTGGATCATGTCGACACACTCGTTGCTGCAGGCAAGGAGATCCGCGGCTGGATCGTCGATACCGCCCTGCCCGCCGAACTCGAGCAGGCGATTCGCGACGCCTACATCAAGTTGTGCAAGGACGCTGGTGCCGAAGATATCGCCGTCGCGGTGCGTTCGTCCGCCACGGCCGAAGATTTACCGGATGCTTCGTTCGCCGGCCAGCAGGAAACTTTTCTCAATGTGGTCGGCATCGATGACGTGCTGCACAAGGTGAAAGAAGTTTTTGCCTCGCTCTATAACGATCGCGCGATCTCCTATCGCGTACACCAGGGCTTCAAGCACGATGACGTATTCCTCTCTGCCGGCGTGCAGTTGATGGTGCGCTCGGACGTGGGCGCCTCGGGCGTGCTGTTCACACTGGACACCGAGTCTGGCTTTCGCGACGTCGTGTTCATCACCGGCTCGTACGGTCTTGGCGAAATGGTCGTGCAGGGTGCGGTGAATCCCGATGAGTTCTACGTATTCAAGCCGACCTTGAATGCAGGCAGGCCCGCCGTGCTCCGCCGCAACCTCGGTGCCAAACAGCTACGCATGGTGTATTCCAACACCGCCGGCGAGCGTGTCCGTACTGAAGACACGCCAGCGGAGCTGCGTAACAAGTTCTGCATCGATGACGACGACGTGCAGGAGCTCGCCCGCCAGTCGCTGATCATCGAAAAGCACTACGCCCGACCGATGGATATCGAGTGGGCGAAGGACGGCAATACCGGTAAGCTGTACATCGTGCAGGCCCGCCCCGAGACGGTGAAGTCGCGCGCACACGCCACCCAACTGGAACGTTTCCACCTCGGCGAACGCGGCAAGGTCCTCGCCGAGGGCCGCTCGATCGGTCAGAAGATCGGTGCCGGGAAGGCGCGCGTGATCCGCACGCTGGCCGACATGAGCAAGGTGCTACCCGGCGACGTGCTGATCGCCGACATGACCGATCCCGACTGGGAGCCGGTGATGAAGCGCGCCGCAGCAATCGTCACCAACCGTGGCGGCCGCACCTGCCACGCGGCGATCATCGCGCGCGAGCTGGGCGTACCAGCCGTAGTCGGTACCGGCAATGCGCTGGACAAGATTCCCGATGGCGTCGACGTCACCGTATCCTGCGCCGAGGGCGACACCGGCACGATCTACGAAGGCATCCTGAAATTCGAACGTGTCACCGCGGATCTGGGCGACATGCCCGAGGCGCCGCTGAAAATCATGATGAACGTGGCCAACCCGGAACGCGCGTTCGATTTCGGCATGCTGCCGAATGCAGGTATCGGCCTGGCCCGGCTCGAGATGATTATCGCCAGCCATATCGGCGTGCATCCGAAGGCGCTGCTGGAATACGCCAAGCAGGACGCCGCCACCAAGGCCAAGATCGACGAGCGCATCGCCGGCTACGCCGACCCGGTGAGCTTCTATGTCGATCGTCTGGCCGAAGGCATCGCCACGATTGCCGCATCGGTGTATCCGAAAACGGTGATCGTGCGCATGTCCGACTTCAAGTCGAACGAATATGCGAACCTGCTCGGCGGTTCGCGCTACGAACCGGATGAAGAAAACCCGATGATCGGTTTCCGCGGCGCCAGCCGCTATGTCGATCCCAGTTTTGCTGATGCTTTTGGCTTGGAGTGCAAAGCGGTCAAGCACGTACGCGAGGTGATGGGGCTGGACAATGTCTGGGTGATGATCCCCTTCGTGCGCACGCTCGGTGAAGGCGCGAAGGTCATCGAGGTCCTGAGGAAAAACGGTCTGGTACAGGGCGAGCATGATCTGAAGATCATCATGATGTGCGAAGTGCCGTCCAACGCGCTGCTGGCGGATGAATTCCTCGACATTTTCGACGGCTTCTCGATCGGCTCCAACGACCTGACCCAGCTCACGCTCGGTCTCGATCGCGACTCCAGCATCGTGGCCGGCCTGTTCGACGAACGCGACCCCGCGGTCAAGAAATTGCTGTCCATGGCAATCAAGACCGCGAAGGCCAAAGGCAAGTACATCGGCATCTGCGGCCAGGGGCCGTCAGATCACCCGGATCTCGCCGAATGGCTTATGGATCAGGGCATCGAGTCGGTGTCGCTGAATCCAGATACCGTCGTCGATACTTGGCTGCGACTGGCGAAAAAGAAGGCTGGCTAAGCGCAAGATTCTGCTGTAACTGAACAGACTTTTCGCTGCACTGCAACAAGAGAGCGAGGAACACCTCGCTCCCTTGAATACCAAGGCGCAAGCGTTCACGGCGTTGTATCGGCGCCATCCCTTGCACAGCCACAAACTCCTGCTATTCCCTAATCTGAATAAGGCTTTAGCACTACCTGTTCACTGCGTTAGTGCAGTGCAGCTTGCTGCGAAACAGCCGGGGATTTAACGTTCACACACATGTTTGAATCCTGGATTTGAAGCAGATGTCTTCACTCACGCTCAACCCAGTTTCGGGCCACCTCGCTTGACTGCGACTCTTCGCAACGGTGCCGGGGATACGCGTAAGCGCTTGCTGGAAGCGGCCGAATCGCTGTTCATCGAATGCGGTTACGAGGCGATGTCGCTGCGACAGATCACCGCGAAAGCGCATGCCAATCTCGCCGCGGTCAATTATCACTTCGGCAGTAAAGAAGCGCTGATGCAAGAACTGCTATCGCAGCGCCTGGATCGGCTCAATCTGGAACGGCTGCAGCTGCTGAGCAATTGCGAGAAACAGTGGCCAGACGGGCTGGGTCCAGCGGCCGTATTCGGCATGCTGTTCATACCCGCTTTTCGGATCAGTCATGAAAGCGTGGGGGGCAAGTCGTTCATGCGCCTGCTGGGACGCGTTTACAGCGATCGATCACCGTTCATCCTCAGCTATCTGCAAGAACATTACCGGCCAATCTTCGGTCGCTTTTTCGAAGCGTTTTCGCGCACCCTGCCCCAGCTGCCACGCAACGAACTTGGCCTGCGCCTGCACTTTGGGCTCAAGGCGCTGTCGGGCATTCTCGCGGGCGAAGACATGCAGAAGCTGATTGATGACCTCAGCATGGGCGAGACGATAAATGACGGCGAGTTACTCGCCCGATTGATCTCACTCATTTCGCCAATACTCACCGCGCCATTCGGCAGTCCCGAGCAGATTCGGGTAATTGAACAGGTGCTGGAACTGGACAATGCGACCGCCGTCGCCAGCAGAGACGCTGTCGCTGAACCCACCGGTGAGCTTCATGCTGCACCAGGTGTCCTGGAATGGCTCAAGGAAGGGAGGCTGGCCCTCTAAATAAAAACAATAGTTCGACAACGCTTGTAGCGATCCGGTTCTTAAATCGACCAAATCGCCTACTCCCCAATCGTTACAGTCCCACAACACGACTATTCACTCTGAGGCATCACCTCAGGCTGTCGTCACAGGAGAACCACCGTGAACCGTCAAACCTTGCAAGGCTTCACCCGCTTCGGCACCAAGGCAAGTCTCGCCCTCGCTGTCGTTTCCGCGCTGTCGCTGCCGCTCTGCGTGCAGGCTGGCTCCTTCCAGCTTCCCACCACAAACGCCGCCGGCTGGGCCCGCGCTGGTGCAGGTGGTTCGCTATTCCCGGATGATCCCACGGCGGCCTACAACAATCCTGCGGCAATGGCATTTTTCGATGCTCCACTGATTCAGGTCACCGGCACAGGCATTCGCCCCAGCGCTGAATTTCAGGGCCAGTTCCGCGATCAGCAGGGCAATTCGACCACCGGCAGCAATCCCAACGGCTTTGGCAAGTTCATTCCGTTCCCCGATATCGCCTGGGCCCTCCCGGTAAATGACCGCCTGACTATTGGCGGCAGTGTCACCGTTCCCTACGGACTGGCCAGCAATTACAACCCGACCTGGGAAGGTCGTTATTTCGGTACCAAAACCAGCCTGGAGTCGATCGCAGTCAGTATGTCGGCCGGCTTCAAGGTCAATGACGAATTCTCGGTCGGCGCAGGTATTGAGGGTCAGCGCACCAAGGCGCAGCTCAACACTGTGCTTGATCCATACGGTTCGGCGGCCGCCCTGTTCGGCGCACCCATCCTCGGCGCTCCGCAGAGCGGCGATGTGCAGTTGAACGTCAACGTCAAGAAGCGCTTTGCATTCGGCTATTTCGGTGGCTTCGAATGGAAGCCCACGCAGCAGGACAGCGTCGACATCAGCTACCACTCGCGCGTCCAGCAGACGTTGAGCGGCACCTACAAGCTGTATGGCTCTGCCGCCAGCTTGCAACTGCTCACGTTGGCCCCTGTCGTGTTCCCGAACGCTGGCCTTCCGACATTGAACCCCGCTGGCGCGTCAGCCAATGCAGTACTCGACACACCAGCGTTTGCGAGCGCCGACTGGCTGCACAAGTTCAACGATCAGTTCAGCCTTGCGGCCACTGTCGGCTGGACCGATTGGTCGAATTTCCAGAGCCTGGCATTGACCTCGCAGGGCCAAACCCTGGTCGCGCTGCCACAGAAATATAAAGACACGTGGACATACTCGATCGGCGGCGACTACAAGTTGAACGATGTGTGGACCCTGCGTGCTGGCCTCGGTTACGACGAAACCCCAACCAACATCGTCAGCCGCGATCCACGTATCCCCGACGGCGCCCGCCGCATCGTGGGCCTGGGTGTCGGCTATCAGGCAACCCAGCGTATCTCGATCGATCTCGGCTACCAGCATCAGTTCGTCAGCGACGTGCCGGTTAACCTGACCAATCCGGTTGCATTGGGCGCCGGCACGATGGTCGGCAAGTTCAAGGATCACGGCGACGTGGTCAGCCTGACCGGCACCTATGCGTTCAAGTAAGAAACGATAAGTTGCAAATTAAAGAAGGGCCGCGCAAGCGGCCCTTCTTTATACTTTCTGGCGGAGAGGGAGGGATTCGAACCCTCGGTGCGCTTTCACGCACGCCTGATTTCGAGTCAGGTACATTCGACCACTCTGCCACCTCTCCAAAGGTTTTGCATGCTGGTTTATGCGAACCGCGGATGATACGCGGACACGTCTATCGTGACAACAACCATGGCATCCGGCATGCTCCGTCCATTCGCCGCACAAGACAGATCATGATCGAATTCGGACACGGAACGCACGTTGGCCTGCGCCGCCTGCGTAACGAGGACACCTACTACGCGGACGCCTCACTAGGCCTGTTTTTGGTTGCCGACGGCATGGGTGGTCACCAGCACGGCGAGGTGGCATCAGCCATGGTGCGGGATGCTGTCGTCGACTTGATCACCCGTGGACATAGCCTGGTTGAGGCCGTGCAAGGTGCCGGCGAGCGGCTACTTACGCATACCCGAGGCAGTTTCGAGGTATTGCCCATGGGTACGACCATCGCCGCACTGCGGGTGACCGCAGACAGCTACGAGGTTGCCTGGGTTGGCGACAGTCGCATCTATATGTGGAAACAAGAGCTGCGGCAGATCAGTCACGATCACTCACTGGTACAAGCATTGGTCGAATCCGGCCAGCTGGATGCCTCACAGACGTCAAAGCACCCACAGCGCAACGTGCTGACCCAGGCACTGGGCGTAACAGCCACCGAACAGCTGCATATCGGCATGTCTCGCGGTCGGCTGGAAGCGGGCACCGGATTTGTACTGTGCAGCGACGGCCTGACCGAGAGCATCGACGATGCATCGATAGCCGGCATCGTCGCACGTACGGATCTCGCATCGCAGGAATGCGTCGATCAGCTATTGCTGAATGCGCTGGATGGCGGTGGCGACGACAACATCACGGCGGTCATCGTGCGCTACTCCTGAGTGGATCGATTCAGCGATCAATTCAGTTGGCGCCACATGCTCTTGCCACCCACACTCTTATCCAGCGCATCCAGACGCTGCTCGTGCAGCAATAACTCGTCGCCTGCCGCGCGCAGGATGCGTGGTCGCGCGCGCAGCGTGATGGGCGCCAAGGCAACAGTGTGCTTCTGTTCGCTAGCCGCTTCAAAACCAAGATCAAAAGCCACCTGTCCCGAAGTCATCGCCAGATAAACATCGGCCAACAACTGGGCATCGATCAAGCCACCGTGCAGATCGCGTCGTGAGTTATCCACGCCCAGACGCTTGCACAGCGCATCGAGGCTGTTGCGCTGGCCCGGGTAGCGCTCGCGTGCCATCTTGAGCGTATCGAGCACGTTGCAGCGATCACCGATAGAACCCGAACCGTTTGCCAGCGCAGCGAGTTCAGCGTCAAGAAACCCGACGTCAAAGCTGGCGTTGTGGATGACCAGCTCGGCACCATCGATAAAGGCAAGAAACTCATCGACTACTTCGGCAAACCGCGGCTTGTCGAGCAAAAAATCGTCTTCAATACCGGTGACCTGCCGCGCGCCCTCGTCAATGCGACGCTCCGGGTTGAGATAGGTCTGATAGTGCCGGCCGGTTAGCCGGCGTTCGACCATCTCGACGCAGGCAATTTCAATCAGGCGGTGGCCTTGGCGAACTTCAAGGCCGGTGGTTTCGGTATCGAGAATGATCTGTCTCATGCCGAGCTCTTCATCAGATCAGGCTTCATCGAATCAGCCTTCATCAACTCGGCCTGCTCGCGCGCAGCCTGGTCAACACGTTCGTTTTCGGCATGCCCGTTATGGCCTTTTACCCACTGCCAGCGCACCTGATGCGTGCTAACCGCTTCGGACAAACGCTGCCACAAATCCTGATTCTTTACCGGCTTCTTGTCAGCGGTGCGCCAACCATTGGCGCGCCACTTTGGCACCCACTCCTCGATACCCTGCATCACATAACGCGAGTCGGTGGTGAGCTGCACCTGGCAAGGCCGCTTCAACGCTTCCAGTGCGCCGATGGCCGCCATCAGCTCCATTCGGTTGTTGGTAGTGGCAGGGTCTCCGCCTGAAATGACACGTTCACCGCCCTTGGCGCGCAAAAGAGCAGCCCAACCGCCCGGTCCCGGATTGCCCAGACAGGCGCCATCGGTAAATGCTTCCACTTCGTTCATCGTTGCCTGCTTATCTCTTCATGGTCAAATTACGGCACTACGTCGCGTACTCGGCGACAGCCGCCCGCTTGCCGGCACCTTCAGCGGTGTCGGCCGGATTTTTAGAGGCGTGACCACGCGCCGTCGCTTGCGAGCGATGACCACGTAGCCGCCACCCAATAGTTTCGTGCTGATCGTGTAAGCACTCACGCCAGCCGGCAGAACGCAACCCACACGCCGCGCCTGCTCAATCTCAAATCCAGCCTGCTGCAAGGCATGCATGAGCCGCAGCGGCATGTTCAGCGTCAGACGCTTGCCACGAGCGCGCCAGCGAAACCAAGGCGCCCACGCGCTCATCGGATGCACGCCAGTTATCGCCAGCACCCCCCCTGGCGCCAACACGCGAACAGCTTCTTCCAGTAGCGAAGCAGGCATCACCGTTGCCTCGAGCGCGTGTTGCAGAAGTACCAACTCGAACGCGTCGTCAATAAAAGGCAAGCCTTCATCGCTCGCCGCCAGCAGATCACCTTGATAACGATTGCCTTCTACCTGCATCCGTATCCAGCAGCCGAGCATCGGCAATGCAGGTGGTGACGCGTCTTCGGCCGATGTGCCAACCAGCAAGGCATAGTCGCCGACACAACGCTGCAAGTCGGGCGTCATTGCACGGGTCTGATCATCCAGCAATCGGCGCACTGGCGCACTGGCATAGATGCTTTGATCGCGTTGAGGCATGCTGCCGATCCGGTTTTCAAACTGTCGAGGGAGTGTAACGGCTCATGACAATCCGATGCCGCCTGAAGTGGAATCACTAACGTGGGAAGCCGGTCGCGTAGCTGAACAACCCGCTGTCCGATTAACACCAGGATAACGAGTCAATGGCTCTGGCTGTTTATAGTCGCTCGGCTGACACCTGCCCAATCAACGTATCCAACCGAAGGGGACTTTGAAAACACCACAGATACCGCGGTGAGGCCAGTAGTTAGAGATCTGACTGCGCCGCATGACACATAAGGCATGACGCCAACGAATTTGATAACCGCTCATCGTAACCGACCCGCTTCAATCGCCGAGTCGTCACGCAGTCGATCAATAGTCCGGAGATCGTGGTGCACCTGATACCTTTGCCGGCACTCGCCGATAACTACATCTGGCTGATCCATGATGACGACGGAATGGCCATCGTTGTTGATCCCGGTGAAGCCTCGGTTGTCGAACATGCCCTGGCGACCCGGCAGCTCAAGCTGCGGGCCATCCTGCTGACGCATCACCATCCCGACCATATAGGCGGTGTCGCCGAATTGCGTCGGCAACATGACGTTCCGGTCTACGCGCCTGTTGATGAACGCATCATCGAAACGACCGAACAAGTCGAAGACGGTGATCGCATCGAGCTTTCATCACCGCAACTGCATTTTGAGGTGATCGCCATCCCTGGCCACACGCTCAGCCACGTGGCGTACTTCGGGGCTGGCCTGCTGCTCTGCGGCGACACTTTGTTCAGTATGGGCTGTGGCCGGATGTTCGAAGGCACGCCCAAACAGATGCTCGATTCATTGGATCGCCTGTCGGCATTGCCTGGTGAAACCGAGGTCTGTGGCGGACATGAATATACCGAGACCAACGGGCGGTTTGCCGTCACCATCGAACCGCAGAATCCCGAGTTGCACAAACGCCTGCAGGAAGTTGCAGTGCTGCGTGTCGAGGGTAAACCGACATTGCCGATTTCGCTTGCTATGGAACGAGCCACCAACCCGTTTCTGCGTGTTGATAGCGAGGCAGTGACAAACTGGTGTGACCAGCGAGGTGTCGGCGGTGATCGTATTGCCCGCTTCGCAGCATTGCGTGGCGCCAAGGACGCGTTCCGGTGACGGTAACAAACAGATCGCTGCGACCGCTATTGCCAGCGCTATCGATGCTGCTGACCGCATGTGTCGGCGTGCCCTCCCCAAGTCTACGCCAGCCAGCCATTCAGAAGCCGGCTATCAAGATCCCCCAGGCGACTGCGCAGCCGGTTACGTCACCCCCAGTAATCGCTCCTCAGGTCGTCGACTTCTGGCAGCAAATGCGGGGCAGCTTCGCGATGAGCGATTGCGATGCCGATCCTTCCATCTTGACCTGGGCGGAGCGCTATACCAAAAATCCCGAGCGTTTCGAAGATCAATTGCGAGAAGCGATGCCGCAATTGACCTATGTACGAGAGGTGGCCGCGCACTATGACGTCGCCGGCGAATTCGTGCTGCTGCCGTGGATCGAGAGTGGCTTTCAGTCATTGCCGGGGCGCAAGAACCGGCCGGCCGGCATGTGGCAGATCATGCCGCTTACGGCCAACAGGATGGGATTGCGTGTCGACGGCCGCTACGACGCACGTCTTGACGTCGATGCATCGGCCAACGCGGTAATGAAAATGCTCAGGCAATACCACGACAAATTCGACGACTGGCGTGTGGTCGATTACGCGTACAACACCGGCGAATTCAACGTCGCCAAATTGGTGGAGAGATTTGGCACGCCTCCCGCTGAACCCGTGATACCGCATTTGCCCGTAAAAAACGTGACGAGAGAACATTTGACCCGGATGCTGGCCATGGCTTGCGTGGTACGTGAGCCGGGTCGTTTCAATGTCACCCTGCCCACCATATCCGATGAACAACATCTGGTGCAGGTCAGTATCTCCCACTCCATGCCGATCGCTCAGGCTGCTGGCCAGGCAGGTGTTCCGGTGAGTACGCTGAAAAACCTCAACGCGGCATTTCGTGGCAACACGATGGATGCCGGCGCCGTTTCGTATCTGATGCTGCCTGCTAACCATGCCCAGCAATTTCGCGATTCATTGGTGCAGCAACCCAGTACTGCGACAACCACTGGCCAGCCTCTGAATTCCACGGACAACAGCGACGATGAGCCAAAGCAAACAAATTCCTCAGCGTCATCAGCCGCGCGCGGGAAAACCCACACCGTTAAAAGTGGCGAAAGCCTTTGGCAAATCGCGCGGCGCTATTCGGTAAGCAGCAAGAAGCTGCAGCAGTGGAACCATCTGCATGGGCAAGCGCTCAAGCCGGGACAGGTACTCAAGGTGAGCGGCTCCGATTGAGCCTGGGTAAATAATGAAAAAGGGCAGCCGTAGCTGCCCCTTTTTATTTCGCGATGACAACTTCATCGCCGCATGTCAAAAACCTACATTTGCGCTTTGTTGATCTGGATCTTGGTTTTCGCTCTCAGCTGATCAATCAGTTCACGCGTTGCTTCGGCACCGTAAGCCTGAGCCATCTGTTGACGCAGCGCATCGTGTTCTTCCGGCGGGATCTTGGACAAATCACCGTCCTGCACTTTATCCACGGCCAGCAGTGCGAAGGTTCCGTCCTGCATATCCACCGCAGCGTACTGCGACTTGCCCACCGCCGGATGCGGCATCAGGAAAGCCTGCTTGAGCAAGGGCGCAGGCGTAGGGGTTACAGGGGCTTGCGGCGACTGAGTCCGAACCGCTTCAGCCACGGTCTTGATCGTGGCGTGGACCGACGCGGCAACCGTCTGCATCGCATCACCCTTGTTCAGACTTGCGACCATGTCGTCTGCCTGCTTCTTTTCGGCAGCTACCGTGCGCTCGTCGAGAATTTTTTTCTGTATGTCAGCGCGTACCTCAGCCAACGGACGCAGTGCGGCAGGCACGTGTTTGTCGATATGCAGCACCACCGAATGGTCGTTGCCGAGATCGATCAGGCCAGAGTTATTGCCCTGAACAAGCACATCGTCGCCAAACGCCGCCGTGACAAACTTGGGATTTGCAGTCAGCGCATCGCCGCCACCCTGGCGCGAAAACAACGCTGTCGTCTTGATGGGAAGACTCAGCGCAGCTGCCGCCGGCTCAAGTGAAGATGGATTCTGATAGGTATTGTCGGAGAGCTTGCCAGCGACCTCGTTGTACTTGCGATCCTTGCCGCCGGCCGACAGTTCCTTGACCAGCTGATCGCGCACTTCGTTGAATGGTTTGGACTCGCCGCTGCGAAGATCCCGCAAAAAGATGATGTGATAACCATCGGGCGATAGCACCGGCTTGGATATCTGGTTTTTCTGCAACGCAAACATTGCCGCTTCGAACGGTGCATTGGTCACACCCTTCTGCAACCATCCCAGGTCGCCACCCTGAATTTTGGAGCCCAGATCTTCGGAATCCTGCTTGGCGAGGCTGGCGAAGTTGTCAGGGGTTGCCTGGACCGCGATTTTCTCGGCCTTGGCCAGTGCAGCCTTCTGCTGATCCGGCGTGGCATTGGCCGGCACGTTGATCAGGATGTGCGAAACGAGGCGCTGTTCCGGCTGCACGAAACGCTGCTTTTCATCTTCATAGCGCTTCTTGAGGTCATCGTCGCTGGGCGCTGCATCCAGCTTGAGGTCGGCACCGTTGACTTCGAGATACTTCACCGAGACCTGCTCGGGATTCATGTAATCGGCTTGATGCGCCTTGTAATAAGTGTCGATCTGCGCGTCGGTGACCTGATCGTCGGCCAGCTGGGGTCGCGGCAAGACGAAGTAACGCAGGTCGCGACGTTGGCTGATCAAGCTCAGGAACCGGTCCGTGGTGACGTCGGTAATGATCGTGCTGTCGCTGATCGCATCGGGAATCAGCTGACTGGCCAGCGACGAACGGATGTCGCTCTCGAAACTATCCGGCGTCTTGCGCTGGCTTTCGAGGTAAGTGCGGTAGGTGGTCGGATCAAACTCATTATTGAGCTGGAAAGCCGGAACTGTCGCGATGTAATCGCGCACGGCCTGATCGGATACTCGCATGCCCCAGTCGTCGTTGGCCTGCAGCAGAAGCTGCTGGTCAACCATGGCATCGAGAATCTGCTGCTTGGCTTCCGGCTTTTCGAAAACGCTGGAGTCGAAATGGTCGCCCTGCTCCTCGCTGGCCTGCTGACGCAGCTGATTTACGCGCGTCTGGAAATCATTCTGGGAGATTTCATGCTTGCCGACCTTGGCGACAAACGTGTCGTTGTGTGAGGTGAAATAACTTTCCATACCGAACAGCGACATCGCCAAAACGCAAATACCCAGAAGGATGACCGATGGCCACCCATGCATCTTGTTACGTATTGCCTGCAGCATTGGAATCTTCCCGCAACGTGATTGATGGCGCGTAAAACGGGTGACTCACGAGTAGCGCAAAAACCGCCGCAAGCGACCGCTACTGATTACTGCACCCCAACAACAAACGCGCACTGCTAAAAAAACAAAGGCGCCACAGGGGCGCCCTTGCGAACTGTGGCGGAGCGGACGGGACTCGAACCCGCGACCTCCGGCGTGACAGGCCAGCATTCTAACCAACTGAACTACCGCTCCACATTTTTCTGGTGGGTGCTGTAGGGATCGAACCTACGACCACCGCCTTGTAAGGGCGACGCTCTACCGCTGAGCTAAGCACCCAAAACCAAGCAGCCGCTTAGTTTAGGGCATCCTTCAGGGTCTTGCCAGCCTTGAAAGCGGGTACTTTCGAAGCCTTGATCTTGATCGCTTCGTTAGTACGCGGATTGCGGCCAGTACGTGCTGCGCGCTTGCGCACAGTGAAGGTGCCGAAACCAACCACCGAAACGTCCTCGCCCTTCTTCAACGACTTCTGCACGGTCGCAAAGAAAGCCTCGAGTGCGCGGCCGGCGTCGGCCTTGGTCAACTCGGCGGTTTCGGCGATGGCATTGATCAGATCAGTTTTATTCATTGAGAAACTCCCTTGATTCGGTTTACGGCCGGCGTAAATTAGTTGTGGTAAGAAATGGTGCCGACACGGATGGTTAACTCTTTACTCTTGCTAGGCGCCGTTACGCAATCCCGCATCACTGCGCTCACAGGTCACGCTGGGATTGCGGTAACGCCTTTATACCAGTGCGTTGCCAGACTCCGCAACACAAGCTGCACCAACGTTTTTGGCCTGTACACACTTGACAAAATCGGTTGCGAAACAAACGCCGAGGAGCCAAGTCCAAACTTTGCTCAGGAATAACCGATATCTACAAAAAAATGCTCCACGAATGCGGAGCATTTCTTCAAATCAGCCTGATCCCATCGCAGCCATCAACACGGGGGAATCAGTGCGTACGTGAATGCACCTCAGGTGGCTCACCGACAGCCGCAGCAGGTGCTTCCTCCTTGGCCTGGTTCGGTTGAAGCGGACGTTCCAACGCAATATCCAACACCTCGTCAATCCAGCGTACCGGATGAATCTCCAGCGACGAAGTGATGTTGGCCGGCATGTCCGCCAGATCTTTCTTGTTGTCCTCCGGAATGATGACCGTCGTAATGCCGCCACGATGAGCCGCAAGCAGCTTCTCCTTGAGGCCACCAATGGGCAGCACGCGGCCACGCAGAGTGATTTCACCCGTCATCGCCACTTCCGAACGCACCGGCACCTTGGTCAGCACCGAGACGAGTGCCGTGCACATGGCAATACCCGCACTCGGACCATCTTTCGGCGTCGCGCCCTCCGGCACGTGGATATGCACATCGAGCTTCTGATGGAACTCCGGGTCGATACCAAGCTGATCGGCGCGCGCCCGCACAACGGACAAGGCCGCTTGAATCGACTCCTTCATGACATCGCCCAGCTGACCGGTATGGACAAGCCGACCTTTGCCGGGGACAACCGATGCTTCGATGCTCAGCAGCTCGCCACCGACCTGTGTCCATGCAAGCCCGGTGACGAGGCCGACTTCGTTCTGCAATTCCTTCCGACCAAAGTCAAAGCGGCGCACGCCAAGGTAATGCTCAAGATTGCCTGAATCGACCTTGACCTTTCCTGGAGTCTTGGCTTTCTTGGAGGCACCAACTGCCTTCTTGATCTGGCCTTGAGTGGCCAGTTCCTTGACCTTCGATTTCTTGACCTCGCCCAGCGTCAACTCCTTGACCACCTTTCGGCAGATCTTGGATATCTCTCGCTCAAGATTACGTACACCCGACTCGCGCGTGTAGTAGCGCACGATGTCACGCAACGCTTCTCCGTTGACACTGAGTTCCTCTGGCTTCAGACCGTTGGCCTTGAGCTGTTTTGGCAGCAGGTATTTCAGCGCGATGCCCAGCTTCTCGTCCTCGGTATATCCCGGAATGCGGATCACTTCCATGCGATCGAGCAGTGGGCCGGGAATGTTCAGCGAATTGGCCGTGGCGATCCACATCACTTCGGAAAGATCGAGATCGACCTCAAGGTAATGATCGTTGAACGCATGGTTCTGTTCCGGATCGAGCACTTCAAGCAGGGCCGATGACGGATCGCCACGGAAGTCCATCGACATCTTGTCGATCTCATCCAGCACGAACAGCGGATTCTTGGCACCCACTTTATTGATGTTCTGCACAATACGACCCGGCATCGAACCGATGTAGGTACGACGATGCCCGCGAATTTCGGCCTCGTCGCGTACGCCACCCAAGCTCATGCGGACAAATTTGCGGTTGGTCGCCTTGGCGATCGACTGTCCGAGTGATGTTTTACCCACACCCGGCGGACCGACCAAACAGAGGATCGGCCCCTTCATCACCGTTACACGTTGCTGCACGGCAAGGTATTCAAGGATGCGATCCTTAACCTTTTCGAGACCGAAGTGATCGGCGTCGAGCACTTCCTGCGCCATTTGCAGATCTTTCCGAACCTTGCTGCGTTTTTTCCACGGCACGCCAACCAGCCAGTCCAGATAATTGCGCACCACGGTGGCTTCAGCCGACATCGGCGACATCTGCTTGAGCTTGTTGAATTCCTGCTTGGCCTTGGACAGCACAGCCTTGGGCATCCCGGCAGCATCAATTTTCTTCTGCAGCTCCTCGACTTCGTTGGTACCGTCCTCGCTGTCGCCGAGCTCTTTCTGGATCGCCTTCATCTGCTCGTTGAGGTAATACTCACGCTGGCTCTTTTCCATCTGCGACTTGACCCGACCGCGGATGCGTTTCTCGACCTGCTGCAAGTCCATCTCACCATCGACCAGCCCAATCAGCAATTCCAGGCGTTCGCCAACGTCGGTGGTTTCCAGCACCTTCTGCTTGTCAGCCATGCGCACAGAAAGATGTGCCGCAATGGAATCGGCAACACGCGACGGATCGTCAATTCCCGACAGGCTGGCGAGCACTTCAGGCGGCAACTTGCGGCTTTGTTTGACCAGCTGCTCAAACAGCGAGATCAATGTGCGTGAAACCACATCGAGCTCGCGCTCCTTGGCGTTGTAAACCGGCTCGATGACACGGGAACGGGCGGTAAGCATGCCGCCGTCCTCGCGAAAATCCTCGACCGCGACGCGTGACTGGCCTTCGACCAGCACCTTGACGGTGCCATCGGGCAGTTTGAGTAACTGCAGCACGCCGGCCAGCGTCCCGATCTGATGCAGGTCAGATATCTCCGGATCATCGATATCCGGACTCTTCTGCGCCACCAGCAAAATCTGCCGCTCGCCTTCCATCGCACGTTCCAGCGCACGCATGGATTTGTCGCGCCCAACAAACAATGGAATGACCATGTGCGGATAAACCACGACATCTCGCAATGGCAGTACCGGCAGCGCATCCATCAGCACGGAGGGTAAGGTGTTCTTGGCCATCGAAGAGGGTTCCCTCAGAAAGTCGAATCTAGGTTCGCCCCGACACTGCGCCGGGTGCATCTGTTATTCAAATGGAGGCCAACCGGCTTCCACTCAAGGTGTCACTGTTGCGTAAAACAAAACGGCTCCGGTGATTCACCGGAGCCGTTTTTAGTGCCCGCCTGCGCGCAGTGTATGGCTGAATGAATCAGGCAGCGTCGCTGCCCTCTCCCGCCACGCGTTGCTGCAGGTTGCCACGATAGATCAGGTACGGCTCGGCCTGACCATTGATCACAGCATCATCCACAACGACCTTGCTCACATGCTCGAGCGATGGCAGCTCATACATGGTATCCAGGAGCACCTGCTCGAGAATGGTGCGCAGGCCGCGGGCACCGGTCTTGCGCTTGAGCGCCTTGCGGGCGATTGCCTGCAGCGCTTCCGGCCGGAACTCCAGTTCCACCTCTTCCATCTCGAACAGCTTCTTGAACTGTTTGGTGACGGCATTCTTCGGCTCGGTGAGAATCTTCACCAGCGCAGGCTCATCCAGTTCGTCAAGCGTCGCCACCACCGGCAAACGACCGACAAACTCCGGGATCAGGCCGAAACGCACCAGATCGGCGGGTTCCACGTCGGACAACGTCTTGCCCAAATTCTCCGTGCGCTCCTTGCTGCGCACTTCGGCCGAAAAACCGATACCCGTGTTCTCCGAGCGTTGCTGAATAACCTTTTCAAGCCCGGCAAACGCGCCACCGCAAATGAACAGGATATTTTTGGTGTCGACCTGCAGGAATTCCTGCTGCGGATGCTTGCGGCCACCCTGCGGTGGCACCGAAGCGAGTGTGCCCTCGATCAGCTTCAGCAATGCCTGCTGCACACCTTCGCCGGAAACATCCCGGGTGATCGACGGGTTTTCGCTCTTGCGCGAGATCTTGTCGATTTCGTCGATATACACAATGCCCGACTGCGCCTTCTCGACATCGTAATCGCACTTTTGCAACAACTTCTGGATGATGTTCTCGACATCCTCGCCAACATAACCCGCCTCGGTGAGCGTGGTGGCATCGGCGATTGTGAACGGCACATTGAGCAGGCGCGCAAGCGTTTCAGCCAGCAGGGTCTTGCCCGAACCGGTCGGGCCGATCAACAGAATATTGGATTTACCGAGCTCGATATCGTCGCTCTTCTGACGCGACTCGATTCGCTTGTAATGATTGTAGACCGCGACAGCGAGCGCTTTCTTTGCACGCGTCTGACCAACCACGTACTGATCCAGTGACTCGCGAATTTCGCGCGGCTTGGGCAACTGGGTACGGCCGGATGCAGCCTTTTCTTCCAGTTCCTCGCGGATGATGTCGTTGCAAAGCTCCACGCACTCGTCGCAGATGAACACGGATGGACCCGCGATCAGCTTGCGCACTTCGTGCTGACTTTTGCCACAGAAGGAGCAATAGAGAATCTTGCCACTATCGCTGGAACGGCCCTGCCGATCGTCACTCATACTTTCGATCCCGCTGGTAAATCTGGATGCGTCTTGAGAATAACACAGCGTTTCGCATCTGCATTCAGATACGAAACGCTAATAAAGACACCTAGGTACAGCGTGGAAATCAGGCCGATTTGACCGTCTCACCGGCGCGCTTGCCGAGCACTTCATCGATCAGACCGTAAGTCTTGGCATCGACGGCGTTCATGAACCGATCGCGCTCCATGTCCAATTCGATCTTCTCGATCGGCTGGCCGGTATGCTCGACATACAGCCGATTCAAACGCTCGCGGATGTAAAGAATCTCGCGTGCCTGAATCTCGATGTCAGTCGCCTGACCTTGCGCGCCACCCGACGGCTGGTGAATCATGATGCGTGAATTCGGCAACGCGTAGCGCTTGCCCTTGGCACCCGCCATCAGCAGGAACGAACCCATGCTGCACGCCTGACCGATGCACATCGTGCTGACGTTCGGCTTGATGAATTGCATCGTGTCATAGATCGCCAGACCCGCGGTAACCGCACCACCCGGGCTGTTGATATAGAACTGGATGTCCTTGTCCGGGTTTTCCGACTCAAGAAACAACATTTGCGCGACCAGCAGGTTGGCCACCTGGTCGTTGACTTCGCCGACCAGGAAAATCACTCGCTCCTTCAACAGGCGCGAGTAAATGTCGTAGGAGCGCTCGCCGCGTGCCGTCTGCTCGACGACCATCGGTATCAAATTGAGATTCTGGATCTGGTCCATAGCCATGCTTGCAGCTCTCCGTTGAATGGACCTGGTATGGCTCAGGCGTTAGCCGGACGCATCACGTCATCGAAACTCAGATCCTGCTGCGTAGTTTTAGCATGTTCTGCCACCCACTCCGCGACTTGGTCTTCCATCACTCGATTCTGCAGCCCAGACATCAATTGGGGGTCGCCGTTGTAGAGTTCAATGACTTTCTCGGGCTCTTCGTAGGTGGAGGCAATCGCGGCCAGCTGCTCGGCAATGCGCTTGCGGTCGATCACCAGCGACTGCTTGCGAGCGATTTCACCCATCAGCAGGCCTGCGATCACGCGCTTGTGCGCGATCGGCATGGCAGCTTCGATCAACTGCGGCGGCGGCTGCTGGCCACGCGGAACGTTCCCGGCGGCCATGTTCTGCGCCTCAGACTGCACCATCAGCTTGGGCACATCCAGCTCGCCGTGCGTGTTGGCGAGCTTTTCCGCCACTTCGGACTTCAAACGCGCCATCAGTGCGGCCTTCAGCTCACGCTCGAGATTCGCGCGCACCTCCTTGCGGAAGACTTCCAGATCACCGTCCTCGATGCCGAACAACCGGGCGAATTCGCTATCGATCTCGGGCAGCTTCGGCTCCTGCACCTTGATGATCTTGAAGCTGACTTTTGCTGTCTTGCCAGCCAGTTCTTCATTGCGGAAATCATCCGGGAAGGCGATTTCGGTGTCGAAGCTGTCATCGGCCGTGCGAGTAAGCAAGGCGTCGTCCAGTGCCTTGAAGAGGTTGCCCGAGCCCAGCACGCTGCCGGCACGCTCCATGCCTTCCGCCGGGAAACGATAGTCGCCAGCCTGCGCGGAATACTCGAACATCACGAAGTCACCCTCGGCCGACGCGCGCTCGACTTCATCGAAACTGCGACGCTGCTGGCGCAGGGTTTCCAGCATCTTGTCGATATCGGCGTCGGTCACCTCCGCGACGGGACGATTGATCTCCAGCCCGGACACGTCGATAGCCGGAAACTCGGGCATGACCTCGAAGGTGGCGGTATAGGCGATTTCGCCGTTCTCCGGCTGACCGGTCGTATTGATCGAGGGATTGG
>Ga0302227_10000366_pt1 | contig 42066 bp, 34 predicted proteins | sample II_Palsa_N1_1_FD_193525 | JGI IMG/M metagenome (GOLD analysis project Ga0302227, IMG submission 193525) | Peat permafrost microbial communities from Stordalen Mire near Abisko, Sweden - II_Palsa_N1_1 | ecosystem: Environmental > Terrestrial > Soil > Palsa > Peat permafrost | place: Sweden... | reverse complement strand
GGCGAGTTCCTCGATGCCTCTTTTGGGTATGACGCCGAAAATTGGCCACCCTCTGCGAAGCTCCGGCTCGGAGATAGCGAACTTTCGATCGCGCCCTTGTTGATAGGACTCCAAGGTGATATCGGCGTGCTGCTGGCAGGATCGAAACGAGCGGATTTTCCAGAGCAAACTGAGAGACTTATCCTGAGCGTGGCTGCTAATCAGGCGGCCATCGGCTTACGGGAAGCGCGGCTACTTGGCGAACAAAAGCGCCTTGCAATAGACCTCGATCGACGCGTCGCGCAACGCGCAAATGAGCTTGCCAAATCCAATAAAGAGCTGGAGCTTCAGGTCAACTTGCTGCAGCATATCCCGGGGGCAGCGTGGACGTTCGAACCCAACGGAGTACTGGATTTTGTGAACCAGGGATGGTTGGAGTACACCGGTCAAACAATCGAATTCGTCCGATCCAATCCCGAGGCATGGATGGATGCGATGCATCCTGAGGACCGCGAAGCAGTGCTCAATAGATTTTGGGACGGGATACGTTCCGGGCAGGGCTTCACCCTGGAAACTCGCTTCCGCCGGGCGCGAGACGGAGAATATCGCTGGCATCTCAATCGAGCGGTGGCGTTGCAAGACGCGGAAGGACATGTCGTCAGGTTTGTCGGAACATCGACTGACATTAGTGATCTAAAACAGTTCCAGGAGAATCTGCGGAGAGCCGAAGAAAAGACTCGATTGATAGTGGACACCGCGTTAGATGCAGTAGTGACGATGGATGCCGAAGGAATCGTCAGCAGTTGGAACGAACAAGCGGCTGCCATTTTCGGGTGGAATCAAGCGGAGGCCATCGGTCGGCGCATGTCAGAACTGATCATTCCGGAGGAACAGCGGGCGGCTCATGAACGCGGCCTGCGCCATTTCCTGGCGAGCGGTAATGGCCCATTACTGCGACAACGCATTGAAATGGCGGCCGTCAAGCGTAGTGGGGTCCACTTCCCTGTTGAATTACAAGTGATGCCCCTGAAGCTAGGCGAGGACTGGTTCTTTAGCGCTTTTATCCGGGACATTACTGAATCGAAACTAGCTCAACAACTGCTGCGGCAAAGTGAGTTTCACCTGCGCCAGATGACTGAAACCATTCCGGAGATGCTGTGGAGTGCCAGCCCGGATGGATTGATCGACTACTGCAATATGCGCGTACTCGATTACTCAGGATTATCGGGCGAAGAAATTATGGGTGAAGGTTGGAGAAACCTCCTCCATCCAGACGATGCCGATCGTGCGGCACAAATATGGACATCCTGTCTTGCAACTGGAGAGCCGTATCGCGTAGAGGTGCGCATCTTGCATGCTGCAGATCGCGCCTACCGATGGTGTATAATGAGCGCACTCCCCTTAGTCGATCAGGACGGAAGGATTCTAAAATGGTTCGGCACGGTCGTGGATATGCACGACTGGAAACAGTCTCAGGAAGAACTGCGCAAGACGCAGGCAGAACTAGCCCATGTAACGCGTGTGATGACTATCGGACAATTTACAGCATCTATCGCACATGAAGTTAACCAACCGCTATCCGGCATTCTGATGAATGCTGGTACGTGCTTGCGTATGCTGGATAGCGATCCTCCAAACATAGTGGGCGCGAGAGAGACGGCACGGCGTACGATTCGCGACGGAAATCGAGCTTCGGACGTGATCACACGGCTACGTGGCCTCTTTAGGAAAAATGCTGCCTCCGAAGAGTCGGTGGACGTGAACGACGCCACTCGGGAAGTAATCGCGCTTTCGATAAGTGAACTGCAGAGCAACCGTATCGTGGTCCAACAGGAACTAGCCGAGAATCTGCCAGCAGTAAAGGGTGACCGCATACAAATTCAGCAGGTCATCTTGAATCTGCTTCGTAACGCATCCGACGCGATGCGGGATATCGATGACCGGCCGAGACAGCTACTGATCAGGACAGGAAAGGACGATAGCAACAACGTCCAGCTGACCGTGCGAGACACTGGTATCGGTTTCTCCTCAAATACTGCCAATCGGCTCTTTGAATCCTTCTATACAACCAAGAACGATGGAATGGGAATTGGGCTTTCTATCAGCCGCTCGATCATTGAAGCCCACCGCGGTCGCCTCTGGGCATCAGCCAATGACGGACCAGGGTCCTCCTTTACATTCGCAATTCCGCATGATCAGGCCGAAGAGTCAGCTTAGGAACGGCGACTTGTATCCCTCATACGGATCAGACGTCGAGTTCCGAACAATAGTGCGACATACATGCGGTGACACGGTTTTCTGCGATTATTTGCGTTGCAATAGCTCCAGCAGAACGACAGCTTCATTGTGTTCTTCATCTCTTGCACCATAGAGCAGAGTGACTGTCTCCCGACTCGTTTCTTGCTGTAATAGGCTGAGAGGCTTATCTGCAGCTTTCAATTCTGCGACATATCTTCGCTTGAATTCCGCCCATCGATCTGGATCATGCGCGAACCATTTGCGAAGCTCATTGCTGGGTGCTACTTCCTTCAGCCAAAGGTCTACCTTGGCTTTCGCTTTTGTGAGGCCCCTCGGCCAAAGCCGATCGACGAGGATCCGCTCACCATCATCTTCACTGGGCTCAGCATAGACGCGCTTTATGCGAAGTTCTCTCTCAGCCATATTCATTTCCAATCTCGAATCGACGATGTGAAACCATACGAGCGCATAAAAAATTCTGAGATAAAGTCGACGCCTAGCTAGCCGCCGAGACGACTTCCGCAGGCCGGGCCTTATGCGGCTGACCCACGTATGCAAATGCGGCAAGCAGATCAGTGTGGGGTCCGATATTATCTCGGATGATCTTCCCATTTGTCAGTATAGGAAGAAAGACATCGATAACATCGTCAGTGAGTGTGCGGCCATTCGTGGGATAGGCCGCTGGCTGATTGGGATTAAAATGGAGAATGACGGGCAGCAACGTCTTTGCGACCCGGGTTGCTTCCTCCGGCGTGTACCCTCCTGTGTGCTCTAGCGAGTGCGCGAAGACGGGAATGAAGCGCGCGTCATCCATCGGTTCGGCGGCGAGGTAATCGGATCTGTGCTCACCAGGAAGGAAGACTGACTGCGAGGGCAGCGCACCGCGGTCCGCTTGAACCCATTTCCCGCTTGTGCCGTCCAGCGTGCGATGCCACAGGCCTATCTTCCCCTGTCCGATGGCAGAGTTCGGTACCTCCAAGACGATGCTGCATACGTCCGCATTGGCGAAGAAATCGACCCCTGTGAACTGTAGGTTGTTCAAGGCGCCCTCTGTGTCGAAGAAAAAAGGATCACTGCGCCAGCCTGCGAAGAAACGGTAGTCGCCGGCGTTGGCCACCAATGCGTCGCTTCCGGTTGAGACCGGCGCGTGTGAAAAAATTACCTGGCCGCCTTCACCAGTCCCGGCAGCCAGCATTCCCTCAACTCGATACAATGTCGCGGTTTGTGACCCTCCCACCGAAGCGGTAAAGCGAACTCGATACGCGATGTCCGCGACTGCGTCCCCGTCCGTGTCGATCTTGAGTTCGTAGATCGCATCAGGTGAGAACGGGTCGATGCGGGTCGGTCCCGATGGACTAAAGCCGACACCAGGATGCACATTCATGATGAGGATAGATTTTTCAGCGTCGCCTGGCTTCGGAAAAGCGTAAAGATCGGTCAGGTCTAAGCGCGGATCCTCGTGAGGGAAGCCGAAATCGGGACCGGAATAATGGTGTGACATAGAGCCTCTTGTCCTCACGTTTGGAATATCTAAAGATGTTATCGGACCTGTCAATTTCTCACCGCGAAACTGACTTCAAGCTGACACAGATTGAAGATGGTCGACATCAACAGCGGCTCTGGAGCACACCTGCAGCGCTTCCTGATGTAGATTGTGACCGACGTTGCCGCTCACCACCTGCGGTTCATCTAGTTGGCTCATATTACGAACTCCTATACGGAATGCCTCGGCATTGAAAGTAGCTTGTCGGAAATGGAATGCGTCTATCAGGACCACCGGCGCATCCGGGGTAAGACAGCCAGCGAACAATGGTCAGCGAATTCAGAGCCTCGCGTCCTTCGCCAGTTGCGATCACAACAGAAGTCTGCCGAGGAATCTATTGCACGATCGTATTAGTCGATACCTAGGTATCGCTTCACCGAGCATAGCGCTAACACGAACCACTTAGTTGCTACCGCTCGATTGACAGCCTGGTTCAGGCTCAACAGCGGCGATGGGTGAGCTGGCATTTACAACCTCTGAAACCAATACCAAAGTATTATCGACACCCGCATAGCATCTAGGCCATTCTGTGGATGTACGACAATGTTGAGAAAAGGCTTCGGTGGAGCACGAGTTCAATCGCGTCATCAACACCCCAACCGGCCTGGTATATGCTGCGCTGTCAGATTGGAACATGGATTTCATGAACAAGTGGTTGTGTGACTATGCAGGCCTCCCGCAAGCATCTGCGTGGAAAGCGGGCAACAGTAGTCTTGGGGCAAATCGGGCGTCTAATTCGACGGACCCGCAGCTTCATGAGGAAACCGTGAAAAGCAAACGCCTAGTTATATCGGTCGTTGATGATGACGAATCCATACGCGAGTCACTCCCTGACTTGCTAAGGGAATTCGGTTATACGGCCCAGGCCTTTTCTTCGGGAGAAGAGTTCCTCGCATCCGAATATCTCGCTAAAACCAGTTGTGTGATCCTTGATGTCGCCATGCCTGGAATGACCGGACCCGATCTCCAATATGAATTGGCGGTTCGTCAACAAAGGATTCCGATCATCTTCATTACGGCCCAGAGAGATGAGACGATTCGCCCGCGTTTGCTCAAACTGGGAGCTGTGGAATGTCTATTGAAGCCCTTCAGCGAAGCGGCCCTCCTTGAGGCGATCAACGTGGCATTTCGAGGAGATGTTTAGGCACTTCACTTGCTCTCTGGAGCGACAGGTCAATATATTTGTTTGGTAACCAAGTGGTGTCGGGCCCCCCATCGAGGTCACCTGCCATGCCTCCTGCCACACCAATCGTATTTGTCGTCGACGATGATATCTCGGTCCGCGAATCGCTCGAGTTGTTGATCCGCCACGCAGGTTGGGAACCGGAGACCTTCGCGTCTGCTCAAGAGTTTCTGGCACGGCCACGAGTTCCTGCCCCGAGTTGTGCGATTCTCGATATCTCCCTACCTGATCTTAACGGTCTCGATCTACAGAAGCGGATCACATCGGATCGCGTCGACATGCCGATCATCTTCATCACGGGTTATGGCGACGTGCCCATGACGGTGAAGGCAATGAAGGCCGGAGCTATTGAATTTTTGACAAAGCCATTTAATGACGAAGCGCTGTTGAACGCCATCCGCCATGCCATTGAGCGCAGCCGAAATGCTCTTCGCCGCGAGTCCGAAATAGGAGCACTTAAGGACTGTTACGCAGTGCTTACGCCTCGCGAACGGGAAGTCCTGGCACTTGTGGTCTCGGGATTATCGAATAAGGAAGTCGGTGGTAGGCTAGGCATCAGCGAGATCACGGTGAAGGCGCATCGGGGCAGAGTTATGCAGAAGATGCAGGCCGACTCTCTTCCCAATCTGGTGAAAATCGCGGTCCGGCTCCGTATTGCTCCCTCGCCGAAGGCATAATGCCGCGTTCCACGCAGGTCCAGGCCATCGCTGCCTCTGATTCAGCGAACCTCGCTCGGCAGTTTTCCTGATGATGTTGTCAGTCTCAAATTATCCGCTTCGTCAGAAACTGAGTAGACCCTTCAGGAAGGCCTACTTAATATCGATAAGTCCCCTTCGGTGGCGTTCACCTTGCTTTGTTAGGCTGCGTCGTGCGCTCAATCGACTGAGTTCATAAACTGTCGAACCAGCGCAGCAATTTCACCTGATTTGGTATCCAGTGCAAAATGCCCTGCATCGAGCACATGGACCTCTGCAGTAGGCACATTTTTCCGATAGCGCTCCGGCTCGCCAAGGTCAAACGAGAGATCATGCTTACCCCACACGACCAGAAGCTTTGGCTGGGTCTTCTGCATCCATACCTGCCATTTTGGATAGGCCTCCACGTTCGTTCGATAGTCATAAAAGAGATCGCTCTGGATCTGAGCTTGTCCTGCAGCGTTCAAAAACGCATACTCGTCGGTCCAGAGATCGGGGTCGTAAAGCTCAATGTTTGGGTCATCGCCGACATGGCGCGTCTTCGTGGTTGCCATGGACAGCAGGTTCGTGCGCAACGCCATTTCGTTGGGAAGCCGATTCGCCCAGAAAGCCCGCCGCGTTGCCCAGTTCGCTCCAAGGCCTTCGTTGTGCGCGACTGCATCCTGAACGATCAGCGCTTGCACTCGTTCCGGGTGGGCGAGTGCCATCCTAAATCCGACTGGGCCGCCGTAGTCCTGCATATAGAGCGTGTAGTGCGCCAACCCCAGCGCTTCCGTGAAGTCAGTCATCACTGAAGCAATATGATCGAATGTGTAATCGAAGTGTTTGGGATCAGGCCAATCGCTGTGCCCAAAGCCTGGATAGTCAGGTGCCACCAGGTGGTATTTCTCGGCTAGTCGAGTCAATAACGGCTGGAACATTCGTGACGACGAAGGAAGTCCATGTAGCAGGAGAATGGTCGGCGCACCTTTCGGCCCCGCTTCCCTGTAAAAGATGGACAGGCCATCGACCTGTACCGTGCGGTAAACAACCGGGTATGACATTGGAGTTTCCTTTCCTTGCGCCCGCAGCATTACGCTCATCACCAACGCCATGCAGGCTATCTGCAAACATCCTGACCCACCGGCCCGTCTCAGAAGATGCATTGTTTACCTCCGCCGATATGTCCTGACCGTCGTTTGTTTGCTAGGTCAGATAATCGCCTCATACACTCTCCGTTGGCGACACTTCGAAGATGATCTCGAGCTCAATCGGCATTCCCAATGGGAGGCTGGCAACACCTATCACCGACCGCACCGACGCCCTCTCGATGCCAAAGACGTCGCGAAACAAATCCGATACGCCATCCGCCACCCGGGGCTGGTCGAAGAAGTCTCCAGCGGTCGCAATGAATACTCCGATACGCACGACCCGCGTGATTCGATCGAGCGAGCCCAAATATTCTTTAGCGGCAGCTAGCGCACCAAGCGCCGCCGTGTAAGCGGCATCGCGTCCGGCCTCGGTATCGAGTTCCTTTCCCAGCCGACCAACATACTTTGCCTTATGGTCGACAACAGGAAGCATCCCGCTCAGAAAAAGCAGGTTGCCCGTTTGCAGCGCCTCAACATACGTGCCAAATGGCGTCGGTGCTGCCGGCAGTCGAATTCCGAGCTCCCGCAGTCGCTCTTCAGCGCCGCCATGCAAACTTTCACTTGTTACCATCGGCCTATATGCGCACCGCCGTCCACGTGCAGCACCTTCCCTGTGACATGACGGGTTTCCGTGAGATAAAAGACAGCATCGGCTATATCTACGGTATGAAAAGGTGTGTCGACGACGCCAGGTGCGACTGAATTAAACCGGATGTTCTCCTTAGCGTACTCGCTCGCAAGGCTGTCCCCGTCTACGAGCACTAGGTTAGGTGATGGACCGAACCGTGCCTTGGTCGCGCCACGCGAAGTCGCGACAACCTGATACCCATGGTCCAGGAACGATTGCACGATCGCTGCTCCAATTCCCTGCGAGGCGCCCGCAACAATCACTGTCTTGCTGTTTGCCAATGTCGTACTCCTTCGAATGCGCGCTCGACGGCACCCTGCGGCCTGAAATGATCACAACAGAATCCTGGTAGACCAACAATTGGACGAAAGTATTGAATGATACCTTCGTATCGATCTGCGCAGTCATTAGACTGAGCCTTCGAAGTCGGGAGCGGCAGAATCGGCAACAGCGACCGTGCTGAGATTCTTGATTGATGTCGATCCGCTTCGAAGACCTCCGGAGACCGTGGCAGCTATCAATTCGGTTCAGCGAGTGTGCTCGCTACACATTTAGCTGAGAGTATCTGCGCGGAACACGCGCCCAGTATCGCAAGGGTTGCGGAAATCCAGATGACATCGTGAAATCCAACTACAAACGCCTTATCGATGGCTAGTCTCAATTGAGAATCGTCAATGTCCGCGCCGGCGAGTTTCGACCTCTCTCGAGCGAGGACTTGACGGTCTGTTGAAGACATGGCCATCTGTTGAATAGCTCCGTCCAATGAACGATTGAACCCGGCCGTAAGAACCAGGCCAAATCCGGCGACAGTTAACAGTGAGGCTATTCGCGAAACGGCATTGTTCACTCCCGACGCAACCCCAGCTTCAGCAGCAGGAAGAGATTGCATTACGGCTGTCGTCAACGGAGCGACGGTAAGCGCTAATCCGAACCCCAACGTCAGTACTGCCGGAAACACGGTGGTCCAATACGGTGCAGGAAGACCACATCGGAGCATCAGAAGAAATCCCCCCGCCGCGATCAACGGGCCCAATGTTAGAGGCAGCCTGGCTCCAGACCTCGCAATTAACCCGCCAGACCAGCGGGAGAATAGGGAGATTAGCAAAATCATCGGAAGCAGAGAGGCTCCCGCCTCTGTGGCCGAATAATGTTGCACCTGTATTAGCTCTAGGGGTAGAAAGTACAGCACTCCTCCGAATGCGCCATAAAGCATCAGCGTGAGCAAATTTGTTCCAGCGAAATCTTTCGACCGGAATAACTTCGGGGAGATCATGGGTGAAGTTGAGCGCACCTCAACCAGCCCAAATAAGGCGATCAGCGCCAGGCCAAGCAGGCCGCACCAGCGAGCAGCAGTCCTGTTTGCAGATGCCTGTATGAGAGAGAACGTAACTGCCCCAAGCCCCAATGTCACGAGAATGGCGCCTAGCCAGTCAATCCTTCGGTTCGATTTCTCGTCTCGGCTCTCGTCAATGTGCGAGTGCGCCAGCCAGACGACTGCGACCGCCATCGGTACGTTAATGGAGAAAACCCAACGCCACGAAACATGCTGCACTAGCCAGCCTCCCAACACTGGACCGATAGCAGATGTGATCGCGGTGAATCCAGACCAGATCCCAATCGCAGCTCCGCTTTCACTAGCCGGAAACGAGGCGCTGATAATCGCGAGACTCCCGGGAACCAGGAACGCAGCTCCGACTCCCTGCAATGCACGAGCGCCGATAAGGACACCGATCGTAGGAGCGAAACCGCAGCACATCGATCCGGATGCGAAGACGATCACGCCGAATACAAAAAACCTTCGTCGACCGTAGAGGTCTCCAGCCGAGCCTCCTAAAAGCAGAAGTGACGCCAGAAACAGGGCGTAGGCCTCAACGACCCACTGCAATGAATTCGCGGTTGCATGCAGGTCCGCCTGTAAAGCTGGAAGGGCAACATTGACAACGGTCCCGTCGATGAAGGCCATGCTTGAGGCCAGGATTGTTGCGGCCAGCACCCAACGGCCGTTCCCCTTCGCGGAACTTGGTGGAGACGAAATCAAGTTTTGTCCTCAGGCTCTGCCCAGAAACATGCCGTCCGGCGTCGCCCTCCTCGCTCCAGGCAGCTTCATGTCTCCCAATCGAAAGAACTCGGAGGCTGCACCAGACCCTGGCCTGGACCCAACAGGCAGAAAGAACTTCTCAATCTTACCAATGACCACTCGACAAGCCTGGTACCAACCGACCCAATTTCCAGAGCTTATGAATGCCAACGGAGTGCGGGCCGCCCGGCACGAGCCGATCCCAAGGTCCTGTATCAAGCGTGATCCATCGTCGGCCAAGACGTTAGCATCCAGCCGCCATCCGAGACTCATGAGAGATTTCCAGCGCCTCTCCTGACCGAGTAATGCGACCGTGTGTCGAAGACATCTCTCTACTGGTCACTGTGCTGATTTTTCGTGCTCGATCTTACCTGGGCGCGATTTGCCCCAGATAGTACCCGAGCCGATTCTCCACGTCTCCTGCCTTCTGGAAGCCACGCGCTGTCAGCGCCTTGATCCCGTCCTGAGCCGCGGACCTTCCCAGCGATTCAATGCATGCATCCCACCCGGCTCCCAGTTCAACGTCTGGCGGCAGACTGGTATTAACGAGACGTTTGGTATTAGCGATCGCCCACTTGTCGAACCGTGAGATCCGGGTTGCGAGCGCCTCAACAAATGCGTCAAGATCGTTATCGGGTAGAGCGCGATTGATGTAGCCATACGCTTCCGCCTGATCGGCCCTTATATCTTCCGAGCTCAATAGCACCTCGAGAGCGCGGTTTCGACCAATCAGCCTGGGCAACCTAGCCATGGGTCCGCCGCCGGCGACCATTCCCACGCCCACTTCCCATTGCGAAATGATGGTCTTTTCTGAACTGGCAAAACTCATGTCGCATGCGAGCGTAATCTCACTTCCATTACCTGTCGCCCGGCCCCGGATAAGGGCAATGGAGACGACCGGAGCGCGGGTTAAGCGCACCAAAAAGTCTGGCCACGGTGGCAGGCCTGTCGTTCCGGCAGGCATCGAAGTCAAATCCTCCAGCTTCGCCTGGAAATCGGAGTGATTCAAGAAATAGCCGTCGACCGCACTGTCGAAGACAACCACCTTGAGTTGTTCATCTGTTTCGATTGCCGCGATTACTTTCTGGAACTCCCGTACCATCTCCGGCCCCATAACGTTGATAGGCGGGTGGTTGACTGTGACGCGCCAGTAGGCGGGTGATTGCCGGGTAATGCCTATCTGTGCAGTTTCTGCAGGTGCACTCAAAGTTGTCATGGGAAGCTCCTTTTCTATTGAAACCGGTTGACCGAAGACGGAAAACGATCAGCCGTCTTCTAATTCATTCATTCAGCCAGACCCCGAAGAGCAGCGCAATCAGACGATGGTGTTGGAGATACATTCGTATTACTTCCGGCGACGAGATCAACTGCCAAAGGCCCACCCGAGGCAAAGGTATCGCCGACACCATCGTCTAATTGTTCCCTCCATTCTGATCTGCTTTGATAACGACTTAAGGAAAGCTCATCAAGACCAACACCTACGACCATTCGAAAGGAAGTTATATGCCCAATCAGAAGACGTTGGCCGCCACCGAAGTACAACCAACTGCGTCGAATCCTCTTGACTTTATCCCCGACGAAATACCATACGACGTTCCTTACGGACCCCTATTTCACTCGACCGAGCTGAAGCGGTTATTCACGCCGCCGTGGCCGAGGCAAAGAAGCGGAATTGGAAGATGAACATTGCGGTGACCGATTCCGGAGGTAACTTAGTTGCCTTCCAACGAATGGATCGCGCAATGCTTGCTTCTATTCGGATTGCAGAACACAAGGCGCGAGCCGCCGTAACCTTCCGGCGCCCGACAAAGGTCTTCGAGGACGGTGTCCAGCTCATGCATTTTGACTATCTGCTCGCGTTCGATGGAATCATTGCATCTCGAGGTGGAATTCCACTTATCGACCAAGGGGTGATTATTGGGGCGATCGGCTGCTCGGGTGGCACGGACTCGCAGGATGAGGTCGTTAGCAAAGCAGGTGCGGCCCTCATCGCGTAGCGACCGAGCGGCAACACCCGCGGGCAATACAATCTCATCGCCAGCTCCAACCTCTCCCGCCTCGATAACCTGGAGATAGAAGCCAGGACGGTTATGTCGGCCACATCTCGCCGAAGTCCAATGTTGACAGACCTAACGGACACCACAAACCTCTTATCCCTTAATCAGCTCAAGGTCCAGTGTGATGGTGACTTCGTCGCCCAACACCGTGCCGCCGGCCTCAAGCAGGGTGTCCCAAAGAAGTCCGAAATCTTTGCGATTGATCTTAGCGGTGCAGGAGAGTCCCAATCGCGTATTACCCCAAGGGTCGATGATTGGCTTGCTGACATCCTCGACCGTCAAGGTAACAGATTTCGTAACGCCGCGAATCGTCAGATCGCCGGCAACTGCGTAATCGTTACCACCAGTGGATCGGATGTTCTTTGACTTGAACGTCATCGTGGGGAACTTTTCAACGTCAAGAAAGTCCGCGGCCTTCAAATGCACATCGCGATCGTCGTTTCCCGTTCTCAACGTGGAGACAGGGATCGAAGCCTCTACAGTGGAACGGCTGTAATTTTCTTCGTCAAGCTCAAGTACGCCGGAGACTCCCGAGAACTCCCCCTTCACGTAGGAGATCATCATGTGTCTCACCTTGAACTCAGCTCCCGAGTGGGCGGGATCGATCTTCCAGGTGCTAGTAGCGATAGCTGCAGTCATAAAGTAATCTCCATTTCAGCGACAGCCGGTGCGGTGAACGCGATTGTTGTGCAGCGCGTTCACGGTCTGTGGTTGGATGCGACTAATCGGGTTGGCTCTTTAATCCCGCCAACATCTCCTTCCCGACATGCAGCGATTCTTCGATTGCCTCCTTCTCGCTGCGATATTTCAGTTCTTCCGAGGACGCGCCAAACCCCTCGGGAGGGATGTTTTCAAGTAACTCCGCCTCCTTGCGTCCGGTCTCGTCATATTTCTGCTGGTCCCGCGCGTCCTGTGCTTCCAATTGTTTTATTTCGGCAGAATCTTCCACCTGTCATCCCTCCCTCTTATCAAGAGGTTCTTGCCGGACATCGCAGGGATGGACAAACATCCCCGCGCCCTTCTTGAAGAATCACACCAGAAGGATGAATCAAAATCTATTGAGCTTTGGTATTGATATACACCTACGTATCGGTCGACACCATCGTCCAATGGATTCATTTCCGGACCCATCGCCTCGTCAAATTGTGATCTCGTGCGACCGTCCTGCTGTTGGCGATGTGCGCTTGCTGAGTTGGTTATAGAATTTTGTAGCTATGGTCACGTCTTCCATACCGATCCCACCCTGAAGTGGGAGAATGGGCGCAGACCAAAAAGGTGAGAGCGGGTCGTCTCCCTTCGATCTGGCGCTACTACATTGAGGAATAAGAGATGAAGAACGGGAGCCCTTATCCAATCGGTGCAAGTGTTACGGGTACGGGTGTGAACTTCAGCGTGTTCTCCTACCATGCAACTGGGGCGGAGTTGCTGCTCTTCGATACGGAAGATGCTATCCAGCCAAGCCGCATCATTAGCCTCACTCCCGGGACGGGCAGAACATCGCATTACTGGCACGTGCACTTGCCGGGAATCAGGCCCGGGCAGTTGTATGGCTACAGGATAAGTGGGCCATACGCTCCCGAATTGGGCCATCGTTTCGATCCTGAAAAGATACTTCTCGACCCATATGCGCGGGCGATCTCTACGAAGAATTACCAGCGGAATGCTGCCGCAAGGCCTGGGGACAATACAGGAGCCGCCGCCAAGAGCGTCGTCGCAGATCTTAGCGCCTATGACTGGGAGGATGATCGACCTCTCGATCATCCATTTTCGAGCACTGTTTTATATGAAATGCACGTTGGCGGTTTTACGCGGAACGCAAACTCCAGTGTCGCCGAAGAAAAGAGAGGCACGTATGCCGGGCTGGTCGAGAAAATTCCGTACCTGAAAGATTTGGGTATCACTGCAGTCGAACTAATGCCCGTCTTCCAATTCGACGCCCAGGATGCTCCAGCAGGCTTGGAGAACTACTGGGGATACAGTCCCATGTCGTTTTTCGCGCCCCACGTCGGTTACTCCTCCCGGAGTGACCCGTTGGGATGCCTCGACGAGTTTCGGGACATGGTGAAGGCTCTGCACAGGGCCGGCATCGAGGTAATTCTCGATGTGGTTTACAACCACACTGCTGAAGATGGCGCCGAGGGACCTACGTTTTCCTTCAAGGGACTGGATAATCGGTTCTACTACCTGCTATCGGATGACCTCTCGCAATATGCGGACTATACCGGAACGGGCAATACGCTCAACACCAACTTTTCGGTCGTCCGCCGGATGATCGGCGACAGTCTCCGATACTGGGTCTCGGAGATGCATGTGGACGGCTTTCGATTCGATCTTGCCGCCGTCCTAACCCGAGACCAACATGGCAGGTCCGCCGACGATGCCCCAATCCTCTGGGAAATTGATTCCGACCCTGTGCTTGCGGGCAGAAAGCTGATTGCCGAAGCGTGGGATCCCGGTGGACTCTACCTGGTGGGATCGTTTGCCGGAGACCGCTGGAAGGAGTGGAACGGACGCTTTCGTGATGATGTCCGACGTTTTCTCAAGTCGGACCGAGATACCGTGCTCAATCTGAGACAGAGGCTCCTTGGCAGTCCCGACATTTATACGAAGAGTTACCATCCGCCAGAGCAAAGCGTTAACTTTGTGACATGTCATGACGGTTTCACTCTGAATGACCTGTTCTCCTATAACGGAAAGCACAATGATGCGAATGGGGAGAATAATCGCGATGGAGCCTCAGAGAACTATTCTTGGAATTGCGGAGTGGAAGGCCCCACCGACGATCTGGAAGTCGAGCGGCTCCGTGCACGACAGATCCGCAACGCACTGACGCTCAACCTCATTTCGGTTGGCACTCCGATGCTGATGATGGGTGACGAAGCCAGAAGGACGCAGCTCGGTAACAACAACGCCTATTGCCAGAACAACGAAATGAGCTGGCTCGACTGGAGCCTTTTTCACAAGCATGATGGTCTTTACAGGTTCGTTCGACTTCTAATTCAGTTGCGCCTGCGCTTTGTCGCAAGTCGAAGCGGGGATTTTCTGTCACTCGCCGACTTCATCGAACGCGCCAAAATCCAATGGGACGGCGTTCACCTGTCCGCACCAGACCTTTCCTTCGACTCTCACAGCCTTGCCTGCACTGCGTCCATCGAGGACGGAGGAGCATTCCATTTGATGATCAACGCATATTGGGAGCCCCTGCCCTTCGATTTGCCTGCCGTTCCAGATAGCTGTGGACCATGGCGCCGCCTTATCGACACGTTTCAGGACGCGCCCTTCGATTTTCTAGAGCAAGGAGCCGAAACCTCGAATCAAGACGTATACGTTGTTCAACCCCGGTCGATCGCTCTCTTGGCGACAGGCCGCTGCGGGACTGGAATCTCTCTCAAGTAATCAAGCCAGAAAAATGTGCCCCAAAACATCGCAGCGCTATTTGCCTGTCAAACACTCTGGCGCGCACTATCGCTTTTGGTATGGGTGGAAGATGTAGTCCTTCGACTTCACGGCCGTATGGCAAGCATTTCCGCAGTCCGAGAGACTTTTCGGATCGGCAGAGAACGTGTTCGATGCAGCATCGTAGTTGAAGACCGCATAACCCCAGCCCCCCGTTTTTGGGAACCTCTTGCTGTCTTTTTCCATAACGAAGACCTGCTTGAACACGTCGGGGACTTCCACGACGAACGGAGCCTCCGTGCTCTTCTTGTGTGTCCATTGCAGCTTAACAATCATCGAGCCATCCGGGAAAGTTTGACCGCCCCCGGGAACGCCTGATTTGTATGCCGCGATCATCGTTGGGTTGGCGACGATTACCTTGAGGATCTCGTCGGTACGTGCGGAGGAGACGTCGGCCCAATCTTCGTATCCCCGAAAATCGGAGAACGCGATTCCCCCCGGAGATTTCAATTTGTACTTGTCCTGCGCGTAAACGGTTGTTCCGACAAGGAGGGCGAGAGTCGCCACGGTTGTCGCAACGGGCACAAAGCAAGTAATGCGCTCTAGGAAAGTGCGAGACTTTATATCTTGGCCTCGTCGCGCCACGAATTTCGTCACAAACTTACGCATGATGTCTTCTCCCTCAGAAAAACCTTCTCAGCCCGATCAACCTGCCTCTCGAATGGCTTCTATTAGGCCAGACGTGAGGAGAGCAAACAATTGGACGAAGGTATCGGCGATACCTTCGTATCAAGTGTGGGAGGAAATTTCTTCCAGATTCATCGCCCCTCAGCGCTGGCTGGCATCGAAACCATCTGCCTTAGACACGAAAATGCGCAGCCGATACGAAAGTATTGCAGACACCTTCGTCCAATTGCGTCTCCGATTTTCTTCTGGCTGAATAATGACAGCTTTAGTAGCCGGATGCCTTCTGGCGTCCTTTCCATTCGGATCGATCCCCCTTCTCCGCAGTGAGCCAAGGAACAATTCTTCGATTCGTTTGGATACCTGGCACAATTACCTGTTACTCACTCGATCAAATTTCGAATAGAGGAGTTCATGAACGAAAAAATCAAACTCTCCTTCGTGTTCGCCGTCCTGGCGTTGGCAACCACTATTTTTGCGATTCGAATTTCCGCCGTGGCCAACCCACAAATCAAATCCCGTGTAGACCGCCTCTATGTGATCGACTGCGGCGATGGTAGTGGTCCGGACGAATCGCGTTGGACGCCAGGAATCAATGTCGGAATCCCCGTCGGTTTTCCCGGGCACTGCTACCTGATTCACCACACCCAGGGGTGGTTCCTGTGGGACACCGGCGTTGATGATGCTGTAGCAAAATTGCCAAACCATGAACTGGTGCTGCATGAGTGGGGACCCGGCACAGGTCCGATCTGGCGCAAGCCAATAACGCTGGCAGCCCAGCTCGAAGAGATACATGTGAAGCCCTCGGATATAAAGCTAATGGCAGTGTCCCATAGCCACCCGGACCACGCTGGAAACATCGAAATGTTTCCTAACACGCTGATGCTGGTGCAGCGGGTCGAGTACGAATGGGCTGGGAGCCGCCAGGATACTGTCGCCTTCAACAAGAAGCATCCGGTAAAGCTCATCGACGGCGACTACGATATCTTTGGCGACGGGAGCCTCGTGCTGCTTTCGACGCCAGGACACACTCCCGGCCACCAATCATTGCTCGTTCGGCTACCAAAAACCGGCCCGGTGATTCTTAGCGGTGATGTTGCGCACTTCCAGACCAGCTTCGATCATCGCTATGTCCCTTCCAACAATTGGAACAAGGAAGCGTCGCTCCAGTCCATGGACAAGATAGCGGGAATCATCGCAAAAGAGCATGCGCAGCTATGGATCAACCACGACCAGGCCCAAAGCGATGCACAGAGGAAGCTGCCAGCGTTTTACGAGTGATGGCCATCTCGCCACTCGTCGAAGGGCACTAATCAGCGTAGACGCACCCACTAGAAATCCAGCCTCAAGCTGACTTCCCTGAACCGGGCATCTAGTGCAGGAGCGATTCCCAGTTGGCCGGCACCTTTCCCGCGGGTCCAGGTGTTGGCTGACTTTCTGGATGCGCGTGCGGTGGAAGCAACTCAACTCCGCTGATCATCGCCCCCTTCTCATAGTCGAAGAACCAGTCCTCGCCGGGCTCAAAGCTGCATATGATCGGATGCCCGGTCGCGTCCGCATGCTTTGATGCATGCTGACTGGGAGAGCTGTCACAGCATCCGATGTGCCCACATTCGGCACACCGGCGGAGATGTAACCACCAACCTCTTGGGGATGCCAGACATTCCACGCACCCGTCGCCACTCGGCTTCGAAGCGAGATTGACTCCGCGATGATCCTTCTTCATTTTGATCTCCAAAGATTTTGCATGTCCGACACCCGTTCACACCACCAGCAATATCTTACCGGTTGCGCCCTTTTCTGCTGCAGCCTGAGCTTCCGACGCTTCACTGAGTGGAAGTCTTTCGCTAATCGGGATCACCAGCTTGCCATCTCGCACTGCGGCCGCCCATGAACTCGAGAGTTTTCCTGTCGAATTTCGAAAATACGAACACCGCCTGCACCGATGGGTGTTTCGCAGCATTCTGTGGAGCCCCGATGACCGAAGCGAACACTCCTCCTAGCTTTACCTTTGCCATCAGCTTCTCGGCGGTGCTCCCTCCAACCGTATCTGCAACGCCATCGAGCCGCGGCAGATTCGCAATCGCCGCGTCGTCGTCGGTTGCGACTATCTGGTCCGCACCCACCGTCTTCGCCTCATCCATCTGCCTCTTTAAAACTCCGGCGATCACTATCGCCCCTCGGTCCTTCGCAGTGAATACCGCGGAACGCCCGACATTCCCTGCAGCACCTATGACCAATACGATTTCGCCTGCTTTGATCCCCGTTGCCGAAAGGAGTTGGTTGCCTGTCGTTGTTACCAGCGGCAGCGCAGCCGCCTCGATCAAGTCGAGCCCTTTCGGGACCTTCGCCAAGACCGCTGCATTCACGACGCAAAGCTCTGCGTAAGTATTGTCCGCCATCGAGAACACCTGGTCGCCGACAGAAAAGCCTTCCACTCCCGGACCAATGTTAATCACTGTACCCGCAACATCGACTCCGATTAGACCAGGGAACTTGAGCGGATAAAAATCCTTCGTCAACCCGGCACGTCGTTTGTAATCGATCGGATTCACGCTCGCCGCAGCCACACGGACCAGCACTTCGCCCTGGCCCGCTACCGGATCCGGGTAATCCTCGTACTTGAGTACTTCCGGACCGCCATATTGGTGGACAACAATTGCTTTCATGATTCCCCTCAAATCGCGTGCCCTTGTGCGGGTGGCCCAGCAATGCTAACGTCCACGCGGGCCCGCTTTACGTGGGTCGTCCGACCGGTCCGCCGCAATGGACCGATTACACTCCAAGGTGACCCGGCGAATCAATTGGACGATCGTATAGGCCACACCTTCGTATTGCTTTTGGAATAGAGTGAGTCCACTTTGCGCCTATACGTTCAATCATTACCTTGGTGGTAGTAGATACGTTCGTCCAATAGATTCGAGATCTCGGTTCTGGCCTAATCAAGAGGCACCCGATCGGAGCAAGCCCAGGACACCCAACCAAAGCTCAGGAGATATTGACAATGTTTCCGCAACTCGCCCGCTTCACCGACCTTAACCTGCTCCTGCTTCGCCTCATGGTAGGACTCGTCTTCATCACCAGCGGCTACAACCACCTGAAGGATCCAGAGGCACGTTCTAAGAGCATTGAGATGTCGAAAGGTTTCACGATCTTTCTCGGGATCGCTGAGGTCGCCGGCGCCCTGGGGGTCGCCTTTGGTGTACTCACGCAGCTCGCCGCATTCGGACTCATTGCCCTCATGCTGGGTGCGATCAGCAAGAAAATTTTCTCTTGGCACACTGGATTTTGGGGAAAGAACACGTATGGTTGGCACTACGACCTGATGTTCATCCTGATGAATCTACTGATCGCCTCCACAGACGGCGGACGCTGTGTGCTGCTGAACTGAGAAACTCTGTCACGTTGAGGTCAGCGACTCGAAACCGGCAGCTTCCAGATGTCTTCACAATATTGACGGATCGTGCGGTCAGATGAGAATTTGCCTGAACGCGCCGTATTCAATAACGACATCGTTCCCCAGCGCGCAGCGTCGGCATATGCCTTACCGGCCTCCTGCTGCGCTGCGGCGTAGGCATCGAAATCAGCGAGCACAAAATAACGGTCGACATTCATCAAGTCATTGACCAGCGGCGCGAACAATTCCCGATCACCGTTTGAAAACCTTCCATCCCGTAAGTCGTCCAACACCTCTCGCAGCAACGGACTCTTCTCGTAGAAGCTCCGCGGGGTGTAGCCGGCCCGTCCCAGATCGCCAATCTCCGGCGCGGTCAGCCCGAAAAGGAAAAAGTTCTCTTCACCAGCCTCTTTTCGGATCTCAATGTTCGCGCCGTCCAGCGTACCAATAGCGACCGCCCCATTCATCATGAACTTCATACATCCGGTTCCGCTTGCCTCGAACCCGGCGGTCGAGATCTGTTCGGAAAGATCGGCAGCGGGATAGATGCGCTGTCCCAGCGAAACCGAGTAATTCGGAACGAAGATGACCTTCAAGAGGTCCTTCACCTCGGGATCGTTGTTGACGAGCTCACCCACCTGGCATATCAGTTTAATGATCAGCTTCGCCATCGTGTAGCTGGGTGCGGCTTTTCCTCCGAAGAGAAACGTTCGAGGTGTGAAGGTCTTCGCCGCACCGCTCTTGATCTGGCAGTAGAGCGAAAGGATATGAAGCGCATTCAAGTGTTGGCGCTTATACTCGTGCAGCCGCTTTACCTGCACATCAAACATCGATGTCGGGTCCACATCGATGGACATTGTTTCCTTGATGAATGCGGCGAGCCTGCCTTTAGAGGCTTCCTGCGTCTTCCGCCAGCGATCGAGAAAGCCTTTGTCGTTGGCGAAGGGCTCGAGTGACTTCAAGCCGTACAGATCCTTGTGCCAGTCTGTGCCGATCGTCTCGTTGATCAAGCTAGTGAGCTCAGGATTGGAGAGCATCAACCAGCGTCGGGGCGTGACACCATTTGTCTTGTTGCTGAAACGCTCAGGGAAAGCCTCGTAGTAGTCGTGCAGCGTAGTTTTTTCCAGCAACTCGGTGTGTAGTTCCGCGACACCGTTGACCGCCTTACTGCCCACAACTGCCAGGTGCGCCATCTGTACGCTGCGCACGCCGTCTTCTCCGATTATGCTCATCCGCCGCATCCGCGCGTCATCATCGGGAAAACGAAAGCGCATTTCATCCAGAAATCTGCGATTAATTTCGTAGACGATCTCCAGATGTCTCGGCAGAAGACTCCCAAATAACTCCAATGACCAGCGCTCCAGGGCCTCGGGCAGCAGCGTGTGGTTGGTATAACCAAACGTGGACTGCGTCACCCGCCATGCATCTTCCCATCCCATTTCATGGTCATCCATCAGCAGGCGCATGAGCTCTGCAATGCCGATAGAAGGATGTGTGTCATTCAACTGAACCGTCCATTTCTTATCGAACTCCGCGAGCGGCCTTCCGAAAGCCAGCTGAAGCTGCACCATGTCCTGCAAGGAGCACGACGTAAAGAAAAACTGTTGTGTCAGCCGCAGGCGCTTGCCTTCCTCTTTCTCGTCCGGTGGATACAACACTTTGCTAATCGTCTCCGACTCCATCTTGGCCCGCACGGCACCGGCATAGTCGCCACTGTCGAAGGCGCCTAGATCGAACGCATCGACAGCTTCGGTTTTCCATAGCCTCAGGCGGCTGACCGTACGCGTCTTATAGCCTGGTATCGGCGTATCGTACGGAATGCCTTTCACCTTGTAGGCCGGCACCCACCTGTGACGGACTGCGCCCTTCCCGTCGGTATAGGTCTCGGTATGTCCGGAGAAGCCCACTTCGTAAGAATTGGACGCAGGAATCTCCCACGGATTTCCGAATTGCAGCCATTTGTCCGACTTCTCCACCTGCCAGCCGTCTACGATCTCCTGACGGAAGATACCGAACTCATAACGCAAACCGTAGCCAATCACAGGTACATCCAGCGTCGAGAGCGAATCAAGAAAGCAAGCAGCCAGTCGACCCAAACCACCATTACCCAGACCAGGCTCAGGCTCCTCGTTGGCGATAATGTTGAGGTCAAGCCCCAGGCTTTCGAGCGCCTGCTCAGTTGGTTGCGTTAGATCCAGATTCAACAAGTCATTCTGTAGATGAGGCCCCAGAAGGTACTCCGCACTCAGGTACGCGAGAACGCGAACGTCTCCCTGTTTGTAAGTCTCGATTGTTTCAAGCCATTGATCCATCAAACGATCGCGAACGGTGACCGCAGCCGCATGATATTTATCAATCAGGTTGGATGACTCCAACGGCCTGCCCACGCTATGGGTCATGTGATTGCGGAACGAAATCGCGATCTCAGCAGCGGTCGTACCGGTGCGAGTTTCGCGGTCTCGCGCATTTGCCTTTTCTTGGTCGCGACCTCGCGCCCCTGAAGACTGCTGTTTCTCCCCTGGCATGTGTTCCCTCCAACGCGCTCAATATTGTCCGCATCCACCCTATGGGATGCACCGAAACCGTTTCGGATGGCTCCTTTCAGTGAATCCTGGAAGAACAATTCGTCTTTTTCAATGTCCTCCTACCGGCCCAGAAATTATGGGATCAAACCATCCTGCAGCCTACTAGCAGCTTCAGTATTGGCAATTTGAATGTCGACATTCTGTCTCAAGGCCAGTTCAACATCCTCGGCAAGTGTCAACTTTCCACTGTAGACAAACGCGCGCCGCTTCAACCTATGGTCGACTGGATGGTCCATCGGCAACACATCGCAATCCCTGTGGCTCTGGAGAATCACACCAGAAGGGCACACGCAAAGCTATTGAACTTTGGTATTAACAGACACCTAGGTGTCGGTCGACACCATCGTCCAATGGATTCGGATCCGCACTCATGGCCTAATCAGATTCTGGCTACCCGGGAACCGTATCAAAAAAACGAACCGCACCAGATCGCCAAAGAGTAGTCGAACATCTTCAAAGCCTCGCAACGCGCATGGCAAACAGACAAAGCTGGATACGTACCAGACCCTAACCGGCGTCATCGCATCCAGGCTCATCAGTCCCGTTGAAGACCATTAAAAGTTAAAGAGGAGCTAGATATGCCAAAGAACGAAGCAGTCCTTGTTAGGGGCACCTCTCGATCGACCAGCGCCGCAATCTGGCGAGAGTCACCAAACGGTGACGATGAGGCCGACGTCGAGTTGCGAAGAGCAACGGACGCACTGCTGACCTTGGCCGCGAGATCAGGGGATAGTGTGGCCTTTGATGAGTTGAGCCGGCGTCATTCAAAAAGAATCAAACGCCACATATACCGAATCGTTCGAAATTGGGAGGACGCCGAGGACGTATTTCAAGACTCACTTCTCAAGGCCTTTAGAAATATCGGGCAGTTTCGGAGCGATTGCAGCTTCTCAACCTGGTTGACAAAAATCGCCATCAACTCGGCGCTCATGGTTTTGCGAAGTAGGCGCCGGCACGCACCGATCGCACACGGCAACGCCACCAGCTCAGCCGACTGCTTCGTCTTGCAGGAGCTTCCCGATCTTTCCCCGAATCCAGAACTTCTCTACGCGGAGCGTCAAGTACAAGAGTCACTACGGGGCGCGATACTACATTTGCCATGGTGCTTCCGTTCTGTAACTGAGCTTTACCTTGCTAAGGATTGTTCAACACGTGAGGTAGCACAAACGCTGGGTATCACAGTCGGCGCGGTGAAATCCCGTTTGCTGCGAGCGAAGAAAGCGCTCCGCGCATCCGTGCCGGAACTCCAAAGCCGAATCGACGCCGGATAACATCCCTCGTCCGCCATCAACATGGGAAAACGCAATTTCTAACGTTGCGCCGAGTCCACACTTGTCTCCGGGTGAGAATCCGGCGCTCATGCCGACTTGGCGCGCGGAATGAAACCTGGCGTTCCAGTATTCACCACGTCATTAAGTCTCTGTCTCGTCTGAATGCGATTGATCTCGTCAAACGCATCCTCCGGAAGAGCCGAGATGTCGAAGTTTTCTCTCGCCCGCGCTGCGGTCCTGGGAGTGGTAAGCAACGCTGTCCCCCGCTGCACGGCCCAGGCCAACAATACCTGCGCGGGCGTTTTACCAACGCGCGCAGCGATTGCCGTGATCACTGGATCTTCGATCGGCCCAGGCCTCGCTCCATGACCTAATGGGGCGAAAGCCAAGAATACGATTCCCTTCTCCTTACAGAATTCCAGAAGCTCAGTCTCCGGAAGATATGGATGTGACTCCACCTGGACCACTGCCGGCTTGATTCTCGCCGATTCATAGATGGTTAACATTTTGTCGAGGGTGATGTCAGATAGCCCAATCGCTCGACATCTGCCACCGTCGACAAGACTCTCCATCGCCCTCCACGTGTCGAGCAGGGTCACCCCTTGGTCGTACAGGACATTTCCGTTTTGATCTCGCGGATCCGGATTATCTCCCGGTTGAAATGCGAAGGGCGTGTGAATGAGATAGAGATCCAGATAGGTGAGTCCAAGCCTCACCAGGCTCGCTTCAAACGCTGGCATGACACGCTCGGGTCGATGGTTGGTATTCCATAACTTTGTCGTAACAAAAAGCTGCTCGCGGGTAGTCTCTCGAGCGTCCAGGCCTGCTCGCAGAGCCTCTCCAACCTCACGTTCGTTACCATATCGTTCGGCACAATCGAAATGTCGAAATCCGGTGTCAAGCGCGTCCTTGGAGGCACGTACAGTCGCTGCTGCATCAGGAATCAAGGTGCCAAACCCAAGTGCGGGCATCTCACCGGCCCCGCGGTTAAGCGCTAATCTCGCGTCCCGAAAATCAGAAGATTCGATCATCAACTCTCTCCACAGAATCTTGCCGGCTATTCAACGGTGCTTCACTACAGGCCGCTCAACGGGCAGCACCACCGATCTTGTCATTAGGCCAGAAGAGCTCGTCCGTATCTACTGGACGAAGGTATCGGTCACACATTTGTACGTAGCTCATCAGAGCTTCTGAACCTGGCCTTTCCTTGGCCGACCGGACCACAGCGGCAGGCACGGCACTAGGTTCCGTGGGGCGAGCACTCTTCAAAGGCACTTGCGGGAATACCGGCTGCACACCAACCACGTATTGCAACCTTTAACTGCAGCCTCATTGGATTCACGGTCGGACCCGCGAAAATGACCTCGAGATAAATCGCTACCTGACACGAACGGCACCCAGTCAACCGTACGTAACATCCGTGCTTTGACCGACCTCGATAATGTAACCGTCAGGATCGCGGATGTAGCAGCGAATCTCGCCATACTTCGGTATCGGCTCCGTGAGGAACTCTGCCCCTCGACTCTTCCACAGTTCATAGCACGCTTGAATATCCGCAACCCGGAAATTCATAAAGCTGCTGATGTGATTCGGGTCAGGGACGCTGAGCGATACTGTCGGCTTGTCCGGAGTCGGCCCACCCCCCACGTTCAGAATCATCCAGATGTTCGCGAGCTGAAGGTACGGGGGCGCGTTGCCGTCGCCCATGGTCAAGATGCGAGCGCCAAAAACCTTTTCGTAATAGCGAGCCGATCGCTCGAGGTCCTTCACGGTAAGAAAATACGCAATGCTGATCCCGTCCCGCGGGGGCATCTCATAGCTCTTCTGTTCCACTTGTACGCTGCTCATTGACGGCTCCAATCCAGATAGACTTACCGACAGGGGAAGCCACGGCACCGGCCCCCACTTACCGACTCACTTCTTCTTTGCGCTGAGTGCCGCTAGAAGAAGTTTCAGAACCGCTTCATCAGAAAACGGGTTCTGACCTGAGATCAACTCGCGATCTTGAAGCGCGTAGCTCCCCCATGGAGCGACCACACTTACGTCACCGCCCGCAGTTTTCAGCGCGAAGTCCGGGTAGAACAGGACCTTACCGCCAATCTCAAGCGGCTCCCGCTGCTGCTCTTCGGCCGTCGCAAAGATCGTCATCTTATACCCGGCATAGATCCAGCCTTGAGCCCTGGCGTGTGCTCCGGCGACATCGCCCGCTGCCAGCGCTGCGACGAACTCCCACGAATTCGGGAGAGCCGAGAGCAGTGAAATCGGGCCATGGCAGAGGACAGCCGTGGGCTTGGACGTTTCGTGAAAGTGTCTCAGCACGATGCCGGCATTAGGATCATCCAGAAGATCAATCATCGGGCCATGGCCGCCGGGCACGAAGACAGCGTCATATTGATCCAGGCCCGACGCAATGACATCCCTGATGCGAACGGGGTCTCTGAGCCCGAGCAGGCCGTCGCGGAATATCAGGTAGTCCTGAAGCCTGGCCGCGTCCCCGCCAAAAAAGCCGACGACCTCGGAATGGACATCCACCTGAGGCGTATTGCCGGTGGGGTTGGCGAAGGTAATTTCGTAGCCCTCCTTCATCAGGGCGCGAACCGGAACCGTCACTTCGTTGAGGTAGTAGCCGGCGCCGGTATAAATCTTCCCATCCTTCAAGGGCAAGCCGCGACCACTCGAGATCAATGCCAGGATTTTTCCTTTTGTTGCCATTTCATTCTCCTCTCTGAAATTGGAACTAAGACTGGGGACAAACGGTACGTCGCATTCATTGAAATCGGGGAGCGTTCCGTCCGTCCTCACTGTTTCCCAAAGCGCGTAAGTGCGGGCCGTCGCAGTTGATGTGGCTTATCCCATCGGAAATCCGAACATCAACCACGACTGATTGGCTACCCAGTGCGGGTACAGCTCCGTCATCTGATCGAACAACTCCTGGTCGGACGTCGCGGTTTTCTGCAGCCGATCGAAGTCCTGCAGATAGCGCTTGGTTTCCTGGATCGTCGCGGGAGAGTCGGGCGCGCCAGGCTTCTTATGACCGGCGACAACCATCGCCGGATTCAGCGCCGCCAATCGATCCAGCGCTGCGATCCAATTCTTTCGGCTCTCGGGGGTAGTGTCGCCAACGTACATGCGGCACTGGTTGTACACAACGTCGCCAGCGACGATCAGGCTGATCGATGGAACATACAGAGACGTCGAATCGGGACAATCGGTGCGGCCCTGCTCGAGGATGCGCAATTCGTGGCCCTCAAGCGTAAACGTGTCGTCCTCATGGGGCTCAGGTCCAACCAACTTCGTCGGCACTTGCCCAGGAAACATTCGGCGGGCTAATTGCTGCACTGGAGGAGACAAATACATCTGTATGCCCTCCACCGCCTTGGGCGTTGCGATCGCCCGAGCGCTCGGGAAACGGTCGAGCAGAACGCTCAGACCGTAGAAGTGGTCGAAATGCGCATGCGTTATATAGATGGTCTCCAGGTTCCGGTTATGCAGCGCAATCCAGTCCGCGAGCGCCTCGGCTTCAGCCACCGTAGTCATGGCATCCACCAGTACCGCGTCGTGCTCGCCGAAGATCAACGTCGACGTGGCTGGATCAAAGCCCAGCGGCTCGCCGAAAGGCCTTGGCCGCTCGCCCACCATAGCCTTTCCTGGGGCGGTAAAAACGTTCACACCAAGCTTGCTCGACGCGACAGGCACGGTCAGGTCGGTTCCCGCCTTCAGCCTAGGGTTGCCGTCCATTTATGCTCCTTTCGATCTCAGAGCGGTTGACTATACATCACAAGACTGGCAGAAGCGCGGCATCGAATCCATTAGACGAATGTATCGGGCTATACCAAAGTATCGGTTAGACGTCACCGCCTGGAACGGGCCTTGTTATATCCCAACAGCCACCGCTCGATCTGCTCATGGCCCTCAGTCCATCTTTATCCGCGTGCCCACGAGTTGCGCCGTCGCAAACACGCCGAAGCAAAACTGACGACGGCCGAACGTCACTGCCAACGGTTGCCTGTCAATGACGCGACAGGCTATGCTCATCTGAATTATGGTTCGCAACCATGGCACACTAGGCCTTCTTACGAGCGCGTTGTTCCTTGCAATTGCTTCGCCCTGCAAGCCTCAAGCACCAGGGCCGCCCATTTTTCGCGTTGCCGCCGATGGCTCGGCACAATACACAACGGTCCAGGCAGCGGTCGATGCCGTTCCTCCTACAGGTGGGACAGTTCTCATTGCACCCGGTATCTATCGCGAGCAGGTGATCATCAACCAGACCTACGTAACGCTGCGCGGAACAGGTCCAAACCCAGCGGCAACGATTCTGGTCGATGACACCAGCCAGGGGACGCGTGGCATCAAGCCGAGCTACGCGACCGTACATGTGCTCGGCAACGACTTCCACGCCTTCAACCTCACATTTCAGAACGACTTCAACCGCACGCACCAACAGGTGTTCGCTGGATCGCAGGCGCAGGCGCTCAACCTGGAAGGCGACCGAAACATTCTCGACCACGTCAGCATCCTCGCGAACCAGGACACGCTCTACATCGGCGCTCGCGGCTGTGGCCAGGCGGGAAGTCGGAGAACACCGGCTCCAAACACGACATCTTTGTCACCGACTGCCCAACCCGCCCTACCCCCCACCGAAACACCCTGTACGCCGACAACCACACGCAGTTACTTTACGCACTGTTTGATTGCCGGCAACGTCGACTTCATCTATGGCGACGGCAACGCTGTCTTCAATCAATGCGAGATTCACAGTACGGTCCACGCCGAAGGCGGCTACCTGACCGCGCAGGGAAAGTATCTGCCCAATCAACAGTCCACGTTCGTCTTCAACCACTGCCGCCTGACCGCCGAACCTGGAGAAGCCCACGTCTATCTTGGTCGACCCTGGCGTCCATATGCGTCCGTGGTCTTCCTCCACACCGAGATGGGAGCCCACATCGAACCAGCGGGCTGGCGCGAGTGGCATCCCGGCGAGACTCATAATCTCGACACAGTCTTCTACGCGGAATACAAATCAAGTGGTCCCGGCGGCACCCCGGCAGCTCGCGATCCGCATTCTCACCAACTAACGGTCGCACAAGCCAGGCAGTTCGAAACGAAAATTTTCCTGGCCGGCACAGACGGCTGGGATCCAACCAGGCGAGCGCGGTGAAGGCCTACTGCCGTCGTAGCCAGCGACGTTGGCCGCACCGGTTCTCGCGCTATTCAACTCCACGTAGCAACACGTAGCACGAAGGAGCAGTCATGCAACGAAACTCGTCGACCCTGCTTGTACTGGCATTCTGCTTGTCAGCGGTCGCCACAGCGCAGGATACACGCACAGTCACGGAACCAGTGATCCCGGCTTTCTGCACCAAACTTGACGCTCACCTCACCTCGATCAGCGACGGTACCTACAACACGCTGTCAGCGGCCGACGAGGCCAAGCTCGATACAGATCGGATTCAGAAAGCCATCGACGGCTGCGGAAAAGGAAAGGCCGTCGCCCTCCAGGCCCACGGTGGGTCCAACGCATTCGTCAGTGGCCCGCTTGAGCTTCGCGAAGGTGTGACCCTTGTGGTGGATAAGGGCGCCACGGTCTTCGAGACGCTCGACCCAAAGATATTAGAAATCTCTCCGGGTAGCTGCGGAATTGTCAGCAAAGATCCCGGACGAGGATGTAAGCCTTTGATCACCGTAAGCCATGCATCGGGTGCGGGCATCATGGGAGACGGAGTGATTGACGGAAGAGGCGGCCAGAAGATTCTCGGCAAAAACATGTCTGCATGGGAGCTCGGCGAACAGGCTCTCAAAGACAACGCCGGGCAGAAGGTCAGCCGCTTGATCGTTACCGACCACGCCGACAACTTTACCCTTTACCGCATTACGCTCAGAAACTCGCCGAACTTTCACGTTTCCTATAACGCAGGCGATGGTTTCACGGTTTGGGGCGTCAAGATCGACACCGTGCAACGTATCGCGAATGATCAACACCCTCTCTCACGTAATACCGACGGCATCGATCCAGGTAACGGCTCAAAAAATATCACGATCACCCACTCCTTCTTTCGCGAAGGAGACGACAACGTGGCCATCAAAGGCGGCCCCGGCGGCGTCACCAATATGACCGTGATCCACAATCACTTTTACTGGGGACATGGCATGTCTATCGGTTCCGAAACGATGGGCGGGGTGAGCAAGGTTCGTGTCACGGACCTCACTCTCGACGGCACCGACTCGGGCATCCGCATAAAATCCATGGGCACGAAAGGCGGCTTGGTACACGACATCGTCTACGACGGCATCTGCATCCGGAACTCAGGCCGCCCGTTGGATATCACCGCTGCCTACGCGGCAAATGGCCCCGTCAAAGGAAACTCGCCTCCCACCTTCCGCGACATCACGCTGCGTAACGTGAGCATCTCTGGAGGCGGCAGGATTCTCTTCGATGGCTACGATCATGACCATCGCGCGCAGGTTAACATCGACGGGGTCTTCCTTGCAGACGGTGCGCACCCGGATGCGCCGTACACCTACACCTTCGACAATGCAGACGTCGTCTTCGGTCCGGGTGGAAGCAATCTCCAGCTTCCCGCCGGCACGGACACCACCATCTCCGGTTCGCCAACCAAAGGAACGCCCTACTCCTGCCTCGATCGATTCGTTCCCTTCCCCACTGAATAGCGTTTGGAGAAGCGTCGAAGTCTCGGCCGCTAAAAGGGAACTTCGCCCGCGGCTTCGGTGGCAATGCTCAGCTACATAGCTCCTGCCTGTTGGAGAGCCTTTTTCATTCCTTCCCAACTCCTGATACTGGAAGCCTCAGGCGTTCCAGCCCCCCTCCAATGCGTCTCCAGATTGACCGCATTGGCGTAGCCAATCTCTTCGAGCGCCTTGAACTGGGCAGTCCAATCGATGTACCCGACGTCAACCGGCGACCAAACAATCTTCCCCGTCGCGTCCTTAACCGCATTCTTCACGTGGCAGTGATGGATGCGATCCTTGGGCAGGGCGTCCCATCCGCCTGGATACGCGTCAAGCTCACCGCGCATCACGGCATTGCCCGGGTCCCAGTTGAGCGCAAGATTTCTCGAAGGAATGCCAGCAAGCGTAGCTGCAGCCTCACGGCCCGTCGCCGTGTTACATTCGAATTCATTTTCCAACACCAGCAGCACGTCTTGCTTCGCCGCGAACTCTGCTGCCTCCTGCAGCTTGGCATTGATTGCCTTCCGATATGGTTCTACGCCATCGATGCGCCAGAAGTCGAAGCAGCGAACCTTGTTTGTTTTGAACTGTTTCGCCAGGGAGATAGATCGTTCCAAAACCTCCTGTTGCTGGTTGAATTTTGTCTCATCCGCTCCATGCAGGTCTTCCTTGGAGCCATATTGCGAGTGCGGGGCCTCCGGCCAATCGACCTTATAGAGAGGACTGCTGATGTCCGTCACCTGCAGCTCGTACTTCACCAGGATCTTCTGCGCCCTTGCGATTTCGTCGTCCGAAACCGTCTGCAGATTCTTTCCCCAGACCTCGCGCAGCTCCACCCAATGAAGTCCAAACTGCTTGCTGATGACGTAACACGCATGGTCGAAATCTTCCGACACCTCATCGGAGATCACACCTATCTTGAACTTCGATCCGGCAGCCCAGGCACGCAGTGGCAATAGGGAGGAAGCAGCAGTTTCGACTGAAAGCCCGGCAAATTGACGTCTGGAAAGCGTATGCATCGATCGAACCCCTCAATGGTTATCAGTGTGACGAATGTGGGTGCCGTAAAGATGCGAGCCCCCCTACGCAATCGCCCTCTGCAGCCCCACCGCTACGACGAAGTAGCTCGCAGGACCCGCTCCTATGTTCTTCAGGCTATGCAGTACCGCCGACGCGGTAAAGACGACGTCACCCGCATGCACGATGCCGCGTTGACCATCACTATCGACCTGCAACTCTCCTTCGCGGATCAACAGCAGCTCCGAATGGGTATGGCGATGCGGCGGATGCGGCATCTCACCCGCGGGCAGCATCGTTTCGTGTACCTCGATGAACTCGCCTGTAGCGAGCGTCCCCTGCATGACCGCGCGCGATGTCATACCATTCGGTGCTGTCCTGACCGGCAACTTGTCATACGAAAACAATTGCGAGTGGACCAGCCGCGGAACATCCCCCGCGGACGCGCTGCTCTGCGCTTCTGCCGAGAGACTGCCCAGCACGGCAAGTGCCGACAGCGTCAAACCTAATTCACGACGATTCATCTGATTCAAAACTCGCCCCTTCTCAACCAACTGTGTTGAGCTATGCCTGCTTCCGATAACCCATGCCTGCCAGCACACCGCGCATATAAGAGAAGCTGTTGCTTACGCCAGGCATCGGATCGTCCGCATGAATCTCGTACTCCAAATCAACAAAGCCCTTGTACTTCATAGCGACCAGTGCCTCGAAGATGCCGCGCACCGGCATCACGCCTTCGCCTACTGCTACCTGGCTGTCCTTTGCGCTTGCGATGGCAAGATCCTTCATATGCATGTTGAACAGCCGCGGTCCAACCGCATGGACCGCCTTAACAGGATCGACGCCGGCGCGCATGCAATGGCCCACATCAATGCAACAGCCCATGCGCGGGTCCATCGTACCCACCGCTTTCAAGACATCCAACGGCGAGTGCCAGATCTTGTCTTCCGGTCCGTGGTTGTGAATCGCGAAGTAAATGTCATACTCCTTCACAAATTTCTCGATACGCGGCAAGGCCTCCGGCGCGGGGTCGCCGGCAACAATCACCGAAACGCCGGCCCGCTTGCAGTAATCGAACTTGCTGCGAATGTCATCATCCTCGTCCTTGGGAAAGTAGATGGCCCCCGCGGCATGTAGTTTGATGCCTGCAGCAGCGTAGTCGGCCAGCGCAGCCGCTTCCAGGGTTGGATCCATCGGCAGATGATCTTTAACATCCTTTGCATTGAACGCGCTGAGATTCAGTTGTTTCATGTACGTGATCAACTGCGCTCGTGTGAAGTTGCGAAAGGTGTAGCTGGCTAGACCCAGCTTGATGCCGTTAGCCTGTCCCTCCATCGCGTAGTTCTGTGCAGCAACGGAGATCGTACCGCTGCAAGAAATAGCTGTCGCAGCCAGTGCCCCACTGCGAAGAAAGTTTCTACGTGACTGGTCGTAGTTCATCGAATTCCTCTCACTGACTATAGATGCGGTGCCCAACCCTTTTGGTATTCGCGTCCCCACAGCTTCATTGCAGCCGTATCGCCGAGCGCTTTGCCGTCCGTCGTATCCAAATGCAGCTCGCGGTTCACCTCCCATGCAATATTCGAGAGTTGAAGCATCGTAACGGCGACGTTCCCCTGCGCGATCGGCTGATGCAGCTTTTCTCCCTTTTGAATTCCGGCGATGAAATTCGCAAAGTGCGCATCGGTCATTGAATCGCGGCCGACGAGGTCGGACGAGCTGGTTGAATTCTTATCAGCCTTGTACTCGCTGAGCCTTTTGCCGTTCAGGTCGTAGATCTCATAGCCGTCCCGGTCCACGATCACCGAGCCTGTTGTCCCCATCACCTCGACGCCGCGGTCGCGGTTGAAGTACTTCATCCCGTTGCAGCACTTGCCTTCCCACGAGATCATCGCGTCATCATAGGCAAAGCTCGTCACCATCGTGTCGTAGAACTGCCAGTCGTCCTTGAACTGGTACCGCCCCGCTGTCGCGGTCACGCTGTTCGGGTACTCCACGCTAAGCGCCCAACGTGCCACATCCACCTCGTGTGTCCCATTATTCAACGACTCGCCCGTGCCCCAGGTCTTGAACCAATGCCAGTTGTACGGCTGCACGTTGTCCTTGTACTCCTGGCGAGGAGCCGGCCCCTGGAAGAGATCCCAATCCAACGTGGCCGGAACCGGCACAACCTTCCCGTAGCCGATCGACTTGCGCACGTTCGAGTACCAGGTCTTCGCAAAATAAGCCCGGCCAATCAGCCCATTGTGTATCTTGTCAACAATCTCAATGGTGTGCGGCGACGAGCGTTGTTGCGAGCCCATTTGCACCACCTTGCCATACTTCTTCTGCGCCTCAACCAGCAGCGCGCCTTCGGCAGGATTATGCGAGCAGGGCTTCTCAACGTATACATTCTTCCCCGCCTGCAGCGCGAGGATCGCCATCGGTGCGTGCCAATGGTCGGGCGTCGCGATCGTAATCGCATCAATCTCCTTCATTGCAAGAATGTTCCGAAAGTCCTTCTCCCCTACAGGCTCTTCGCCCATCGTTTGTGCGGTGCTATTTACATACTTCTTTAGAATATTGCTCTCGACGTCGCACACATGCGAGATACGCGCGTTGGCCTTGTTCGCCTTCAGTGCGGATAAGTGCGCATACGCGCGACTGTTCAGCCCAATCACGGCAAAATTCAGGCGATTATTGGACCCGAGAATCTGTGCGTAGCTCTTGGCGGTGCTGTTGATCGCCAGGCCTGCGGCTCCAACTGCAAGGGTATCGATGAATTGACGACGTGTGATCATTGGCTCCCCGTAATGACGCGTGCTGAGTCTCGCTTTTCGGCGAGCATTACAGCCGAAGATATCGGTCTGTACATGAGACGGGCAAGCCCGCCCACTTGTTGCGGTGTTCTCAAGGCTTCGATTTGTGAACTTGCTCGCCCGGATCTCCCGCTGGGCGCTCAGGAGAACTTGACTTGTCCTGGGCTGGCTGACCCTGCTGCGCCGAGAGAGAAGGCCCGCCCCCATGGATCGCCCATTCTCTGTACGTCTTCTGTAGAACGAAGAATGCTTCCTTCTTTTCGCCTTCGTTCGATATCAAACCCTTCCTGTTGAAGCCATCCTGAAGACCCGGCAGTTGTCGCATCGGCGACCTGAAATCCACTAGAATCCACGGACTCAACCCTCGAAACTGAGGAATTTTCGACAGCATGGTTAACTGATGCTGGAAGATACTCGCTTGGTATTCTTCCGTCCATCGCTCGGTTGGGGCGCCATGCAGTCCCGCCTTTGCATCGCCGCCAAACTCGCTCACTATCAGCGGCTTTTGATAACCAATGTGCCAGTGAGTAAGGTCGGCGTCTTCAGGCGTCTGCTCGTACCAGCCAATGTATTCATTCATACCAATCACATCGAGCGCCTCGCCCAGCGGATCGTCAACATACTTGTCGTGCCCTTCGGATCGGACTAGGAGCGCTGCCGTGACCAACCTCGTGGAATCGAGGCCGCGCACATCCAAGGCAAGTGTCTTAAGAAAGGCCGTGCGCTCCGGCGTGAGAGGGGTCTCATTCGCGATCGACCACAGCACCACGGACGCCTTGTCTCGATCCCGGCGAATCTCTTCCTCCAGTTGTCGTTGCGCCTTCGCGAGCACAACAGGACTGCCAAAGTCCTCCGCCCAGTACACAGGAATTTCAGACCACACCATCAGCCCGAGGCGGTCGGCGGCACGAGTCATCCGCTGGTCATGGGGATAATGCGCAAGACGCACGTAGTTGCAGCCCAGCTCCTTGGCCCAACCTAACAGCGTAGCTGCATCTTCATCGTTGTTGGCGCGCCCACCACGCAGCGGCGCTTCTGCATGAATCGAGATGCCACGAAGAAAGACAGGCTTGCCATTCAGGACGATGTCAGTCCCGCGAACCTCAATCGTTCGAAATCCCATTTCGTCATCAAGAGAATCCTCGCCGGTCTGAAGGTGCACCTTGTACAGCCTCGGATGATCGGGCGTCCACAACGCAACATCATTCGCTGCGAGCGAAATCGTGCCGCGGTGATCGGTGCCCAGTTTGGCAGACACGCTACGGCCCAACTCTGGAAGCGAAACGGTGACCTCCTCTCCAGCCGCCGCGCCTTCGACGTGCACGCTTCCAACAATCGCGGTGCGGTCGTGATTTAAATGCAGGTCGAAATCATCGATGAATTTGACCGGCACATCGACCAGGGAGATGTCACGGGTGAGGCCGCCGTAGTTCCACCAATCCGTGTTGAGCGTTGGTATACCATCCGCCAGACGCGTGTTGTCGACGGCAATAACAATGAAGTTCTTACCCGAGCGAATGCTGCTCGAAACGTCGCAGTCGAAATCTGTGAAGCCGCCCTCGTGGCTGCATACTTTCTGACCGTTGACCCAGGCGATTGACTTGTAATTCGCCGCGCCGATGTGCAGGAATGTCTTGTGACCCTCCGGTTGCGTGTAGGTAAAGTCTCGCTGATACCACAACAGGCCCTCGTAATAGAACAGCGCGTCATGCTGCGTGTTCCAGTCCCCGGGAACCTTCAATGTGGGCGATTTGCTAAAGTCATATTCCAGCAGCCCCTGGCTGCCCGTTTCCGGTGCGCCGTTGAGGAAGAACCCATCCTTTCTTATCTCTCGATGAAAGTTGTACAGGCCGCCGTCGTATGGGTCGACGATGTAGTGCCAGTCCCCGTTCAGCGTGAGCATTTTTCGATGATCGGCATCAACTAGAACGGTAGTGGACTGGGTTTGCCCACGCGCGCCAGGAGTAAGTACGGCGGCAAACGCCGCGGCCAGAAGTACGCGAAGGTAGAGTTGCATCAAATCTCCGTTGCTCTAAAGACTGGCGATCGGCAGACCACGCCGATCGCCTTAAGAAAGTGCGGCTATTGAGTTTCGCGCAGGATCAGATGCCAGCGCTCTGGCGCCGCCAACACCTGCCCCGCGTCGATCTAGAACGTCAACCTGCCTCCTAGTTGGATGACCCGCTGGGTGCCGGCGGCTGAGGTGATGGTGCCCTGGGAGGCCGACGTGATGTTGCCGGAGGATGGATTGTTCAGACTCACCCAGTTCATGACGTTGGTAATTTCGGCGCGGAACTGGAACACGATTCCCAGCGGGAATGTAACGTCCTTGAACAGGCCCGCATCCATGTCCTTCAGCCCAGGCCCGACCAGGGAGTCGCGTCCCACGTTACCGTCCGCGCCGCCAGGCCCAATGCCACCGGGCAAGCCAGGCCCGTTGGCCGTGAACGCTGCATTGTTGAACCATGCCTTCGTCACACTGTTGGTGGAGCACACCCTGCAGCGATGCGGGTCGAGCTTGGGGCTCACACCAGGAACCGCGTTCGGGCGACTCTGCCCCAAACTGTCAGAGTTCTTGTTCGATCCGGTGGACACCGTAAACGGGCCGCCGCTGGTGAAATAGGCGACCGATGAGATCTGCCAGCCGTTGACCAATTCCTTCACGACTCGGTTCGATCCCGTGTAGTAGTTGATCTTCCATATCCCGGAGATCGCAGCATTGCTGTTATGGTTCTGGTCCATAAGCCCATACTCTTCCCGCAGGCCGCCACCGATGGCCCCCAGGGAGTTATTGGACGGCGTGAAGGGTGCGCCAAGCACGCCGAAATCCTGCGCGTTCATCAAGCCATTCTCCACCGGATTGGAGCTTTCCAGCGCGCGACTCCAGACATAGAAACCGCTCAGGCTGAAGCCGTATGACATCGTTTTCGTCGCCGAGATTTGGAGCCCGTTATAGTTCGAGCTCTGGTTTGAGATCAGCTCGGTAATCCCAGTCAGGGTACCAGGCGTGCCAGGAGCGCCGGCATCGTACTGACGACGAATATCAGTACTCGACGCTGCCGTGCTGGGCTTGCCGAACACGGTTGAATACGGCGCGTAGTTGGCATCGACGAAGGTTTGAAGATGACGACCCAGCGTACCTACATAAGCTGCCGTTACGCTGATCTTGTAAGGTAATTGCCGCTGCACGCTCACATTGTACTGGTAGACCGACGAATATTTAATATTCGGATCGATGGCCTCGATGCTGGTGTTCGGATAGAACTTCGGAGCAGACGGCGTAAAGGTGTACGGGAATATTCCGCCGCCGGCACCGGTGCTGGGAAAGTTGTAAGCGGGGCCCCCATAAACATTTGTCAGCGATGGAGTCGGGCCAAAGGCGTTGCGAATGGAGAATGGTGCTGCATTGCCCGGCTGGTTCCATTCATTGCCGCTCGGACTTCCAAAGAAGATACCCGCTGCAGCGCGGATCGACGTCTTGCCATCTCCAAACGGATCAAAAGCAAAACCAACCCGAGGCGAAATGTGATTGAACTGCGTACTGATGATGCCGCGACCGATTCCCTTATCCCCAGGGAACAGTTGCCCTTCCGGCGCAGCCGGCGTAACAGTGGATTGTTGGTAGGGAACAAAGGACGCCGTCCTGTTGTGCGCATCGACAGGAGGCGTATCGATGTCCCAACGGATTCCGAGATTGGCCGTAAAACGGGGCGTGATGCGGTAGTTGTCCTGCGCAAAAGCAGCGATGTGCCATGTGCTCAGATGCGTGACATAAGTCGAGTCCTGTTCAAAGGAACTGGTTTGGCCGGCGACAAAGTCCGCAATCGCATTACCCGTTGTGGTGGGCGCAGAGGTCGCGAAGCCAACGTCGCCATAATTATTCAAATTTGCCAGGAACATCGTCTTGTCGAGAGCGAACTCACCGCCAACGGAAAGATTGTGTCTGCCCCTGGTGATGCTGACCACGTCGCGTAACTCATAGTTGTCCGAACCCGTCACCGGGCCGGCGTTCGGGTTTCCCGTGTTGAAGGCGCCGCTGATGTTCAGGTAGGGCAGCCCTGCCGGTCCCTGGATCGTGAAGTTCGAGCCGAAACTGCCAAGCGTCTGATTGCCTGACCCAGTCACAGGAATAAGAGTGCGTCCGCCCATCGCCCGCGTGAAGGTAAGCCAGACCTGGTTCGTCGTGTTCGGGCTAAAGGTGTGAGCATCGGCCACGACGGCATTCGTCTGACCAGCATGGGACTGAACCCCAGTCCAATTGACGTTGCCGCCTCCGCTGGGAGTTGACGTGGTATTGACGTAAAAGTAGGTGACGGTCACATGGTCCGCGTTCGCGATGTTCTGGTCATACTTGGCCAGGTATTCGTCTGAGTCTGTCGGCGTGTCGTATACGCCGATGTACGCCCCGCCGCCGCTCGAGGGCGCAGCTGCGCCGGTGGGCAACGGAATGGAGACGCCGATCTTGTTGCTGACGTTCAGGAAATTTGCAGCCGTCGGGTCCAGAAGGGTGGAAGGCATGCAGTTCAGTGTCGGAACCTGGCAGTTTGGACTACTGTTTGTTCCATCCACCTGGGTCTTGGTACCCGGCAGGTCGACCTTGAATGTGTCCCCGGTAAAGTCGCCCATGCGTTCTGCAGCCGTGGGCGTAAGAGCGCCGGAGACCGTTGCTCCCTGTACCTGGCGCAGGCCGGCGTAGCTAAAGAAGAAGAAGGACCGATCGCGCTTGATGGGACCGCCGAAGGCTGCGCCAAAATTGTTGCGGTGATACGGGTTCTTCACCAAGGTATGGGTAAAGGCGTTGGGCGCCGGATTCCAGCTAAACGCGTTGAAATCGGTGTTGCGGTTAAATTCAAATACCTCACCATGGAATTTGTTCGTACCTGACTTCGTAACCACGGTGACCACGGCGCCGGAGAATTGCCCATACTGTGCCCCGAATGCGTTGGTCTCTACGCGGAACTCTTCAAGTGCGGAAGGATTGGGAGCCGAGTTGCCGTAGTTGCGCATACCGGTAATGTTGTTGCCGCCATCCAGATAAAATGCGACATTTCCGTTGCCCGAGTCGAGCGAGCCGTTGACCTGAACGTCCGCCGACGGCAGTCCAACGGTAAAATTGGGGGTGCCGCTGGGATTCGTAGTGGGGCTGCTGCTGTTGGCCATCACGCCCGGCGTCAGCGAGAGCTCAGCGTACGCGTTGCGATTGACCAGGGGCAGGCCCTGGATCTCCTGCGAGGTCACAACTCTTCCCAGTTCGGAGGTTGACGTGTTAATCAAAGGCGGCGCGCTGGTCACCGTTACGGTCTCGCTCGCTGCACCGGCCGATAAGGAGACGTCCAGAGACAACGTTTGATCCACGGTGAGGTCGAGGTTCTCTTGAGTGAAGTGCTTAAAGGATTTAGCCACCACGTCGACGGTGTAGGTGCCCACCGGAAGAAAATCGATCCGGTATTCTCCAAGCCCATCGCTCTGCACGGAGCGTGAGAACCCGGTTGCCACATCAGTGGCTTTCACTGTGGCTGAGCTGACCACGGCTCCGGTCTGATCCTTGACCGTACCTACGAGCGAGCCGGTAGTCTGCTGCGCGTGCATACCTACACCGGCAAAGCTCACAGATAAGAGCAGAGCGCTCATCAGGCACAAAAGGAATCTTGCATGGCGGAAAGGGTGGTTCTGGCTTGCGGTCTTCATCTTGCCTCCGAAAGTGGTAACCCTCTACATCGCGTTCCCGCCAGTACGTGGGGTTTCTCTGTCTATCTCTGGCAGTTGAGGTGATGTGAGTACGGCAGCCACCCTATTGACGGGGAGATTGCTTTGTCTTGTGAATTGGCGGTGAATGCAGGTTATCTACGCGCCATGCAACAAATCCGACAAGGCGAGGCCAGTAAGCCTATTAGATTCAATGCGTTGTGAGATACTCTAACAATTGTTAGCGGTTGTTAGCGATGCCTGCGCGCGCCTCTGGAGAGTTCCGTGGAGTAAGTATCGTTCACCCCTGGCGCACACCTTGATGCAACGGGCAGGAGCGGCCGGAACCCTTCACGAGCGTCCTCGCGATCTGCTATCTTGAATCACCCCATGGGAACGTCTGCGGCATCTGCCGATTTGGAATTCACGGAGCGTGCAGAGCTCAACTGGCTGCTGGAATCCGGAGCTCTCGGTCGCTCTGCGAACTTGACGAAGGTATTGCGTTACGTCTGCGAAGAGACTACCGCCGGACGCGGCGACCAAATCAAGGAGTACTCCATCGCGGTCGAAGCCCTGGGGCGAAGGCCAAACTTCGATCCCCAGACCGATACCATCGTTCGCGTGACGTTTCACACCCTGCGCAAGCGCTTGCAGGAAATCTACGAAACCGGCGAAGGCATGTCCCACCCGGTGCGCATCGTCATTCCCGCCGGAAGGTACGCTGCACAATTCGTTCATCTGCCCGAAACTGGCCACACAACATCCCTTCCCTACGTTTCGGGAGGAGACTCCGTCGCCGTTCCTCCTATCGCAGCACCGTTTCCGCCTCAGCCTCCATCTCCGCCCTCCAGCTCGACCACCGGCCGGCTTCCATGGTTCTGGTTCGCCGCCCTTGTCGTCGTCGCCCTGGTTGCCGCGGTTGTCTGGCGCAAATCGCACCCATCCGGTTCATTCGCGATGGACAGCCTCTCACCCGCAAGCCACGTCACGATCAGTGGACCCACTTACATCCTCTTCGGCAAGGGAAGACACGCCTACACCGACCACTCCGGTATCCGCTGGGAACCCCAGCCGGCGTGCGAAGGGGGAGAGTCCCTTCCTTCCACCGGCCTCACATTTTCGGGAACCGAAGATTCCTACATCTATGACGGCGGTATTCGCGGAATTGTCCGTTGCATCTTTCACGCGCGGCCCGGGCTTTACGAACTGCAGCTCCATTTCGCTGAGCCGGGCAATCTTGAGCCCGCCCACCGAATCGTCTCTCTCGCCGTAAACGCCGGCGCCACCCAGTCTGTCGACGTCGTAGACCGCGCAGGCGCCGATCGCGCCGCCACCACCTTCACCATTCCAGGCATCCGTCCCGAGAACGACGGCACCATCCACCTCGATTTCACAAGCGAGGTCTCGCCCGTAAATGCGATCGAGATCCTCCCTGCTCCCACGGTGCAGCCGCTCCCGCTCCGAATTGTTGCTTCCTCAACTCCATATAAGGACGACACGGGGAACTTCTGGCTATCGGATCGATACTTCCGCGGCGGCCGCCACGGACAGCCCCCCGATCAGGAGCATCGTCCAAGTCTCGGGCTCTACGCCTCGGACCGCGTCGGCACCTTTCAATACTCACTGCCCGCACCCACCGGCAGTAAATACCGCGTGACGTTGTATTTTCGCGAGCCATGGTTTGGACAGGAGAATGGCGCTCCAGGCGGTGTGGGCAGCCGCATTTTCAATGTCTACTGCAATGGCCAGAGTGTCCTGCAGAACTTCGACATTCTCGCAGAAGGCCACGGTCAGTCGGTCACGAAAACATTTGACGACGTATCCCCCACCGCCCAGGGAGAGCTAAACCTTGCCTTCGTTCCCGTCGTAAACTATCCGCTCGTCAACGCCATCGAGATCACACCTGAGAAGCCGTAGATTCGAAATCCCAGGCCGCCCCATCAGCTTGATGTCACGCGGCGGGCAAACATACGCTCGTTTCAGCCATCGTAGACAAGTGGGAGATATTGCTATGAAACGAAATATGTTGGCTGGCCTGTTAGCTTTGGGGATCGTGATGGCCGGACCCTTGGTCGCACAGAATACAGCGGACACCGCAGCCACCAAGAAGCAGCTCAAGACCGATCAGAAGGCAGACAAGGACCAGGCCAAGGCAGATAAGGCGGAGAGAAAAGCACTCGGCACCAAGCAGCAAAAGAAGGCGGATAAGGCTCAAGACAAGGCGAACAAACAGGCCGAGAAAACTATCCAGCCACAAAACTAACCCGGACGGGATCTGACCCTGCCCCCGGGTCAATCCAACCAACAGTCAGCCATTGACTGACTAGTTCGTCCCAAGCAATCCGCGTCACGACTTTCCTACCCCGCCGAGCGGCTCCGAACCATCGCCAGCGCCGTCATGTCTTCCGGCACCCGCTTTCTCCAGAACGCAATCCGATTCCACCCGCCCTGCTCAAATCGATGCGCCGCCTCCAGCACCTCGCGGCAAACCTCCGCGGCCGACTCCTGCTTCGAACTCCGCAGCACCTCCATTACCCTCTCGGCGCCAAATGGAACCTTGCCGCGCATGCTCTGCGTCACTCCTTTGGTGACAATCACCAGCATCGCCCCCGGCTCAAATGCCTGCATCGAAGCGTCATAGATCAAATGCGTGAACAGGCCCAGCGGCATAGCCACGTCGGGCAAAAGCCGCGTCCCCTCCGAATCCCGAATGGCTGCAGTCTGCCCGCCAGCGTTCACGTACGCGAGTATCCCAAGCTCCACATCGTAGCAACCCACCATCGTCGGAGCGAAACGAACTTCCTTCGTGGGCCCTGTGATTGCCTGGTTGATAGCCTGCACCAGCAGCTCCGTACCCTCATTCAAATTCACATCGCCGGCACCGAATAGGTCAACCGCCTTCGCTCGAAATACCTCCTGCGTGTGCGCTGCGATCGGTCCGGCCTCGCGACGTCTGCCCGCAATATCACTCAGCAGAAACACAACCCGCGTGCCCACCCGCACCGCATCAAAAAAA
>Ga0302227_10000353_pt1 | contig 43396 bp, 37 predicted proteins | sample II_Palsa_N1_1_FD_193525 | JGI IMG/M metagenome (GOLD analysis project Ga0302227, IMG submission 193525) | Peat permafrost microbial communities from Stordalen Mire near Abisko, Sweden - II_Palsa_N1_1 | ecosystem: Environmental > Terrestrial > Soil > Palsa > Peat permafrost | place: Sweden... | reverse complement strand
TTCCGGTTGACCTCAAACAACGCGGCCTGCATGGCCTTCTTACGCACGGCGGTCTTTTGTGCATCCTCGATAACCCGTTGGAAACTGTTGCAAATGCCAAACAACACCCGCTCCTTGACTGGATCAACGGCCTGGATCGATGCTAACAATGCCGGCCGGTTGATGTTTTCTAAATACTGGTCCTATCCTTGCATTTGAAACATGGTATATTGTAATTTAATTACTCTAAATCCAGTCCTCTAATGCTAAGCCCTTCCCAAACGCCTCTATCCACCGATCTAGTTGATTGAAGACTTGTACTAAAACGCTCGCAGTATAATGGCGCCAGCTAGCCCTCCGAGAAAACCATTCCAGCTTCATGTGAGTCATTTGCTGGGCTTCCTCTTCATTCAATGCCGTATTCTCCGTCCAGATTTCCTCGTTCCGCATCCACGCATACATCTTGTCAACAACAGCATCTGGGCCAACAACCATCATAGCAGCCACGGCCTCACGAACAATCCCGTCATAGAAACACTTTTCTCTGCCTTGTAGGCCAGAATACATACTATCTTCGCACTTTTCTCGTGGTACAGAGCAAATTTTACAACACACGTCTCCTGCGAATTCGATCCCTTGAAGCTTTTCAATTTCCGTAGCAACGAGATCGCGCTTCTCGTCCTTGCATTCGTCTAGCTTGTGATATGGATCAATGTCATACCCTGCTTTCTGTCGAATGTAGCATATCGGGCACTTCTCGATCCACGAGAGTAAACGCATGTCTAGATCAGACCAGTCACGGCCCTCGCGTTTGGATCGTGCTATATTGTTCTGTCGTTGTTGCTCCCGCAGAGTATGTGCAGCCGTGTCGGCCGCATCGCCTGCCGCAGAGGTAGGTCCAGTCGATGTGATCCAGCTCAGACGCGGGGAGTGATAGCCCTTATTTGAACTAGCTATACGGCCCCAGGCGCTAGAGGCTATGACAAACATCTTAACAATCCGTAAAGCATAGAGATCGTCCCTAACCAATCGCTCACCAAGCCACTGGCAGATCTTGTCAAGGTTTCTAGAATAGTGCCATGAATCTATCCAGGTATCAAGCTCCTCTCGTACTTCCACGGCCCCTTCAAGTGCGGTCACGATGGTCAGGATGATGACTCCATTATATTGACACTCAATTCCAGTCTCGGTCCAATTCTTCCCCTCTCCTTCCTCCCAGCGATGGCATAGGAGTCTAGGCACTAGGCATACAGGGCAGCTCTGGGTGTCTGCTTGTGCGAGCCGCTGTAGCCTAGCTAGGAACAACGGCGCCCAAGTCTGAACGGTGCGATTGAGACGGTCAGGACAGTCCTGGGTCGAGTGGCGGTGACGATCCAGAGGATTTCCCTGAAAGTCGCAGACAATACAGCACTTGCTCCACACATCTAGAGACCGCTTCAGACCTCGCATCGCTGCCTGCTCGTTCGGACACAACTCTTGCGTATCAAAGACGCCATGGAACTGTCGTGCTCGGTCAATTTTGGCTGCGATTCGCGCATTGTGTCGGCTCCAAGAAGGCCACGGCGCGCTTGACCACGTGGGCCGCGACCCGTCGGTAGGGGCGGTGCTTGGGATCATATCTGGTTCATTCCAGTCGATTGGGGAGTCGCACTCGTCATCAGAGACAGGATTTCCACCTGCGCCATCCCTCCACTCCTTGACCCGAGCTATAATGTCCGCTGGCTGAGCTGGCTGTCTTGTTACAGGCGTAGGTACAACATGATCTTGCATTCTCAGTAAGGGTGCTTGCCCGTGGGGTAACTGGACATGATCGAGGTGCAGCAGATCCAGGTCCTCAGACAAAGCTCTTCGCTTTGCAGGCCTCGCAGTATCTAGTGCGTCTTGATGCCAAGGTGAAGACCTCCGTTTCGTAGGTCGACTACTAGTGGCTCTTTTAGGCGACTCTTGAAGAAGAGGTGACAGCCTTCTAATATCCTCCTCTACGACCGTGGCCTCTGCGTGTAGTAACACCTTGCTAGGCAGGTGTAAGAACTCGTGCCATCGAGTCGACGCCCACTCATAAGCACGCAAAAGTGCAGGTTGCATTTGATTTGGAAAGGCGCCGTCCAGCCCGTAGGTGGTCCCACGTTGTAATGGACGATGGCCACTCTGCCAGGCGAAGACAACATTTAAGTCTGCCTCGGGACCCTTATCGTCGAATCGGTTGAATGGTTTATGGATCTCCTTCACGTGCTTCTCTGTGATGCCGATCGAGAGCTGACGAAAGAGCTGCGAGGTGACTGAATGCCCCCATACTTCACCTGTAGCTTTCTTCAAGATAGCAGTAAGGCGAGAGGATGGCCATGGCTTGTTGAAAGCATTCCCAGCGTGAAATAGCAACGTGCTTGTCTGGACTGTGTGTGACGAAGTTCGCTCTCGATGTAGCATGTCCAAAAACGGTCGAATGTAAACCAGGTACTTGTACATACTATGCCCTAGCTGGACAGGCAGGAAGCGAACGACATTGAATTCTCGATTAGTCGACCGCTTTGCCTTATGATGACGGATGACATATATCAGAAACCCATTCCAAGCGCAGATTCCACGCACGGTAGACGATCCATTTGTACATTCTAGACCGAGTAACTCGGAGGCACGAGGGGACTGGCCGCATGCGGTATGCAGGCCGCCTGCGAGCATTTCCACCAGCGTGTCTGCCTGCTTCTCGTACTGGAAAATGGCACCCCAGTCCCAACGCCCATCCTTGAACAGACCGCCCCGACGGGTAGTACAAGCCTTGCTAGAGAGCTCCAGGTATGCATCGGCAAGTCCGTTCTGGGGGTGCTGAACAAAGGAGAAACCACTGTGCGCATTCATCATGTCATCCTTGAGGCTGATAAGGTCAATATTAGGTCGGAGGTCAAACATGAGACTATTACTGAGCGCCTCCGCCTTGGCAAGGAAATGTCTTGCCAAGCCACGATACCTCTTCATCGTAAGACTAAAGCGATCTCCGTGCCAGATTACCTGACCATCGTCGCTCCAGCGTAAGAGAAAAGAAGGAGCATCAGTGCGAGACATCACGCGCCCAAAGTCCCGGAGACTTTGCAGCTCCTCCAATGCAGATGGGGAGCCGGTCGTCATGTAGCGCAATCGTATGGTCTCAAAGTGCTGGTGCTGGCGAAACCGTGACCGTCGCGCTATTCCAATGTGTGGATAGGCCCGATAAGGAAGAGCATACTCGAGAAAGAGCAGGCGCTGGATATAGATCAGCGCGGAGAGGTGGGGAGTGAATTTCCGGGCCGGTAAAAAGTTCTGAGCGTCTGCTGAAAAGCCAAGGATCCCGCTGAAATACACAAGAAGGCTCGAACTAGGCTGACCTTCGGTAAAGCTAGCCGTACTGAATGTAACGCTCAACTGAAAGACGAGCTCTCGAAGTTCATCTATTCCACTGCTACAGTCAGGAGCCTGGTCAGCCTCGCTGTTCTCATCATTCAACGACTCGTCGTCTAGGTCAGCCTTATCCGCTTCGTCCTCGGAGTCATAAACAATATGGCCACCTTCGTCCGTGTCTTCCCAGTCAATGATTGTGTCATCGTTCGCCACGTTATCGTCCTTAGCGTCCTCCTCCTCCTCCTCCTCTCCATCACTACTTTCGTCGCTATCCGCGCCATCCTCGTCATCCACCGCAGATCTGTTGTCTTCTTCAATAGAAGACTCGCGGTCCCAAGTGCCCTGCTCGGTGTCGGCCAAGGCCGCATGCTCCCAGATCTGTCCCAGTTGACTGAGCTGTGTTTTGGTAAATCGGATCCCGGTGTAGCGGCGGCGTACATCCTCGGGCATACGGTATGCACGAAAGAGCAGAGCGAAGAACTGCTTGAATACTCGACGATATTTCCGCTCGCTCTGTGGGAGGGCCACAAGAGTAAACGGTTTGGGGTAACAACACTGGGGCTTGGTGCTCCGTAGCCAACAGAGCAGGACGCGGCTGGTATGCTGGACCGTCTCCTCACAACGATCGAGCATGTCGTCAATGATGGGTATCAGGGCTGCAAGTCTCTGCTCTTCATGCCACGAGCTTACTACATCCCCCTCTCCGTCCGGTAAATCTTGACCAATAATATAATCTTCTGTCGATTGATATAGGTTTGGTATTGCAGTCAAGCTCAGCAAGATATCTCGTCGTGCCCCTCGGTAGGTTTCAGACCAGCGAGTCCGCTCCATCCACGGACCGGTAGCGACGAACGTCTGCGCCCCGGAGTCAATGTAATTGCTCTGGAGCCGCTCCTGAGCCTGTAGGCGGGCATACTCTCGTTTATATACCGACTGCAGATGCTCCTCTGCACCCCGTCCAACAACGGGTCGGATGGTTCTACCATCCTTTCGAACGGTCCAATACCGCCGGGTAGCACCATTGGTCCACGTCTGCAGGTAGACGTCGTCGTACAAATCTTGGATCCGTGTACGTGATGCTTGCTGGCCATTGAGGTGATTTTTAGACATGTGCTTTGAGAGTTCAGGGTAGTTGATAGTATAATAGGTACACTCTCGACAAGAAAAACCATCGTATACACGTAGCTGGGGATGAGCATCACAGCCATCATCTCGTGGAGGGAGGTCAACCGGGTTGCGGAACCCCGTTGGATACGCTATAGTTAAGTGACGAGTGAGGCCTCTGCGATCCGCCTCGGTGACCTGATGCTTGTCTCGTAGATGGGAGGTGACCTGGGAGTGCTTTACGGCTAACGCGTATCCACATTCACTCCGACAGCAGATAAGGAGTTGCTCTTTGTCGTCAAGGAAGAGCTGGAGCTTCTGAAGGAGATCAGGGGAAGTCTCCATTTTTTTTCCTACTATATAATCAAAAGCAGAAGTAGTCAACGAAGGGAGTGAGAATGAACGATGTTATGAAACAAGATCTATTATAGAACACGGCGAGTTCTGACGCGTACCTGACGCGTGCACGAGCCAATTGTAGGATATGACATAACACGGCAGGTTTTGGGGAGGACCCCACAGACTAGTGCACGGACATTCTCCAGGATATGTCATAACACGGCTAAAAATACGCGACCCTTAGTACAGTAGTAACCTCAGGTAAGCAGGTGCAGGGGTACATATAAATACAAAAAATAACTAAGAGGCTAGTTCCGAAGGGAGCACGCAATTCCAGCACTTCCGGAAGCGGAAGCGGTGTATTTCGGCAATGCCGTGTGGGAAGAATCAATTTCTAATCTTTTCATTGTACTCGAAGAAATCGCCTTTAACAACAATTATGTATGTGGGCACCTATCCGGTCAGGGCCCTAAGCCTTTCCCATATGATGGCTATCATCATGCAGTTGCAGTTGAGAGAAGTTTGACTTGGAAGCGATGGACACTTGAGGTTGGTTGTCCACGTACTCGACAAGTTTGTCGAAATCACGACACTTGTGATGGATGTTGAAATCGGCGCGGTAGCCTATCGGTGCATTGGGATCCACGTAAATCAGCAACGGCGTGACATCAGCATAGCACATGAGTGACAGGCGAAGCGTTTCAATGCAGTGATCAACGTGCATCCGGCCTGCAAGAGGCGTTGCAATATCAGGAGGCATGTCTTCTTCCGAATAAAGATGCCGCCAAGTGAATTGGCGTATCATATTCTGGATACATGATTTAGCAAAGGCTCTTTGCTGCTGCAGGTGGATGTGCTTACTAGGCAGTGCAGCTGATGGAAAACCTCGATTAAAGCCGTATATCCTGTACCATCGTCGCTCTCTAACCACGTGGGGCCGGTTTTGTTAAGTTCCTTGATGCCTTGTTCCGAAACCGTGACTGGTGTGTCTGTGGCGAGTAAGCTGTACGTTCTCTCTCTTGCCTAATGATGCGACCAGGCTTCTAATTACGTACGTAACCAAAGATCGTCCCAGGCTTTCTCTCTCTCAGGAGTCGGCGGGCCTCGATAGATAGACTTGTGTGGAAACTCATTGTCAAAGTCTCCTTCGAAGAACTGCACGCCATCCCACACAGGTGCTAGCCATCATGTCAGCCTCGTGACTTTAGGACCGCACGAAGCAGTCTGTCCTCATGGACCGAGCTACTTACAATATGGCGAATTGAGCTTTGCACATTGCAGCTGGCTTGGCCCCTGGATATACTGCCATAGCAATATGAGAAATGCGCTGGAAACCACAACAATTATTCCACACAAGCCCACAACCAAATTTCGGCTGCCCTTCGGACTGTGGTCTGTATACTTGAACTCGTCATACTCTGCCGTATCATCCTCGGCATCTCGTAGACGGTCGTATGGGGCCTTGAGATTGCTTTTGGACGGCATCTTGTTCAGGATGTCTGAGATTCTGGGAAGAAACATGTTCAAGAATATAGGACAAGCGAAGATTCGAGGATGTAGTATTGAAAAGAGTTTTCTTAACTCAGGAGGAACAACTTTGAAAGGGGGGAGATGTTTTGTCTTGGTAAGAAAGCAGCATCACCCTGGAAGAGTTTCTGGATCAAAAACTGGAAGCTACGACATGGCGCTCTTATCTCCTACATCGCGTTACGGACAGCGCTAGTTGATAACAGGGTATCAATTCGTTTCTCCACAAGCGGGAGCTTCCCGACCAACCAAAAAGAAGTGGAGCTGTCCGTAACGCGATGAAGGAGTTATCACTTATTTGAAATTATGAGTATCTCCCTTTATGAACGGCACTTGTGCGCCATAATGTGACATTCTCCAAAGTATCCATGTAACGATGTTATCGCTGCTGCCGCAAAATCCAGCTAGAAGCGCCAGGACAAGCAGAATTGCGGTATTCTTCGCTATTGGAAGAAATACGGTCAGGGGAAGAGGAATGGAAAACAGAAGAGGAAGGCAAATTGTTTATCCAATGATTTCGAGAAGACGTGCGGCGTTGACGGCGTTGTGTAGGTCGGATTGTGATATTCTTGCTTGTTGGATAGAATCCGGTGACCAGAAGAGGAAGTTAGACTTGGGTCAGCGTTTTGCGACCCACTATTGGAAGGAGTAAGTAGTATTGGTTGTTGGTTATTGGTCTTCTTACAAGGTTGTTGGTTGTTGGTTATTAGGTCTTCTTACGAGGTTGTTGGTTGTTAGTTATTAGGTCTTCTTACGAGGTTGTTGGTTGTTGGTTATTAGGTCTTCTTACGAGGTTGTTGGTTGCTGGTTATTGGGTCTTCTTACGAGGTTGTTGGTTGTTCGTTATTAGTCCAGGTACGAAGCTGGTGTGTGCCAGAGTACCACGCGCGTCTCCTGCCAAATTGTTGAATTTGTTGGACCAAATGAGGAATGCAGACAGAGGACCAGAGCATGCATGATGCATATTCATCGAGATTTGTGCTGAATTAAGACTTACGTGGACCAAGCCGTAACAGAATCCTTTTGTTCGTATGTTGAGCGCGCAGGAATGAGGTCAAGAATTCATTCCGGTTAATTGACTTCTTGGCGCCCCAGCCCTGGAAATTCCATATCTTCGACAGATGCCCCCACCCGCAACGTAACTGTAATATATAGGCTTAGTGTTGGTGGCTTCTCATCGCGGCGAAGCCGTGACTCACAGCATCCCTGACACCACGCCCGATGCATATTCCACGCCGGGAGAGATGGAGAATACAAATAACTGACCAGCTCTTCATTTTCGATCCTGGATATGTCCTTTTCGTCCGTCAAAATCGGGGAAGTAAGCAATCACCATGGATAAACAGCACGAGAGTCACAATATTGAAGAAGGTCTTAGTCTCTTGCAGACTGACGACGTGGATCCTCCATCACTTCCTGACACAGATGCCAAAGGCACCCGTGTATTTTATCTGCTCTTTACTTGCACGCTAAACATCGTCCTCACGTCCATTCTCTTGTGGTTGGTTTTCAGGCCCTGGGATCCTTCTCAGGGCGTCTACTCGCCTGCGAATAGCGTAATTCAGTACGAGACCAAAGTGTTTCTACCAGGCGTTGGGTCGCTGCGTTCTCAATACCAGGGATACCCGGACGACAACATGGACAATGCTTGGGACGACTTATACAAATGCAAGTTAATACCACAGCCCTCCAAGACTTCATACTTGCCGACAAGAATCCCAGGACTCACAATTCAGTAGATGGCGTCCGGCTGCACGTGCCAGAGCACCAAGCACGTCTCCTGCCGAATCACACAGTTAAAATACCTGGCATGAAAGACGAGTATATTATCGGCCTTGACGTCTTCCACCAGCTGCACTGCCTGAACCTGTTCCGTAAGCTCATATATCCCGAAAGGTACGATATAGTGACCGTTTTTGCCAATGGCACAAGAAATGAAGAGACAACTCTGCATCTAGGTCGGTGGATATTGTAATACAAAGGCAAGCTCATGACTATTACTGATCTTCTAACAGGTCATTGTTTAGAACATCTGAGGCAGGCTGTGATGTGTCATGCTGATGTCTCTACTTTGTACTACCGCTGGGACGAGGTGGACAAGATGTCGAAGATGTCAATGGAGATTACCCACATGTGTCGGAACTTTGAAAATATACAGGAGTGGGCATTTGCGAGATACTTTGATAGATTTGATCGACACACTCAAGTGAATTAAGTGCTTAATCGTGCTCTTCTGAAGCTAATTGGCCGTTACCTACCACTCCTATCGTAAGTTGCATACGTTTCCATTTTCTAAAGTGACCTCATTCATGTAAGGCCACGCTTCTAGGTGAGCACCTGCGCCACCAATAACGTGCCGGACGGGAAGGTCACGTGTATTAATTGATCTTCTAACGAAGTTGTTGGTTATTCGTTATTGGTCTTCTGACGAGGTTGTTGGTTGTTCATTATTAGTCTTCTTACGAGGTTGTTGGTTGTTGGTTATTGGTCTTCTTACGAGGTTATTAGTTGTTGGTTATTAGGTCTTCTTACAAGGTTGTTAGTTGTTAGTTGTTAGGTCTTCTTACGAGGTTATTGGTTGTTGGTTATTGGGCCTTCTTACGAGGTTGTTGGTTGTTCGTTATTAGCCTTCTTACGAGGTTGTTGGTTGTTTATTATTGGCTTTCTTACGAGGTTGTTGGTTGTTTATTATTGGCCTTCTTACGAGGTTGTTGGTTGTTCGTTAGTGGTCTTAGTACAAACTTCGAAGTTCTTAGTTGATAGTTATTAGTTGTTGGTTATTGGTCTTGGTACGAAGTAGTATTGGCCAAGCGGTACGGGCACTTACCATTCTAGGCGGTACTCACATATTCACAGTTCATGGTGCTGAAATCGAAGCTAGATTTCCGCCCGCCAAAAGAACGTATTCCACACTTTTTACCGGCCTTACGATGCCTTTACGATACCTCCTCCGTGCGTTATATTATATTGATCACCGGCCCATGATTCGTTATCCTCTGGTGATTGTAATGCCTCATTGAAGCTTCTCATAGAATGATGGGATAATGGGACGTTCCCTATACCAAGCTAGTTCTCTGTCTATTGATGTTCGCGGCACGACATGCCCGATGTAGGTTATTGACCGTTCGAGGCTATATGACTGCGGCCTGCCAATCTTTCCTTTCGGCCATCTCCAGAAAAGGAAGCTCGTGTGTTCAAAGAAAAGATAAGTTCCGTAACTGCATTAGCTCGATTAATACAATTGATCTAAGCGCTGAAATCGAGGGGATGAATTTCACTGAAATGGGGCGCCCGGGCTAAAAGCGAAAACAATCAGTGTCTATAAATTCAGTCTTGGTTCCTTACTTCCCCTCAGATTTCCATTTACGCTATAACTTTATCAGAGATCATCACGGTATAGCTTTGCCAGATTTATCACTTTATACAACTCAGCCGTTCGCCACCGTCACCGTGCTTCAACATGAAGTTCTTAGTCCTGACTCTTGCCGGTGGAATGCTTGCTGCCACTGCGGTTGCCGCCCCCGTGCTCGACACTCGCGAGGTCAACAATGTAAGCGTGACAAAACCTCAATTAAGTCAAGGAAATGGCTAATCAGATTAACATTCTCAGCCCGCCGATACTGACCTTCCACCTGTGGCATATTGGATTATTGCCGGCCACAAGCGTGGCGAAAACGAGCTGGAAGATGCCAAGCTCTTTGCACGCGATATCGCTCCTGCTGTAAGTAAAACTACCTTGGCATTGGGTTGAGCTGCGATATAAGATCAATTCTAACATCCTCAGCTTGCAAGCGTCAACAACGCTGAGCAGCGCAGGGGTAGTGAAGTCATTGCCGTATCCGTTGTTCATGTGGTCCATGCCGATGGGGAGACCGTGAACGCGTATTCTGACTACGTCGATGCTGCTGATGCGAAGGAAGTTTTGGGAGAGTAGATCGTGGCTCGAGTGACAAAAACCTGCTATTATCAATGGATGGAGAAGCGGCGGAAGTGCGGCATAGTTTCCTTTCGCTTCGATAGTACGATGGACGGTTTTATTTTGCTTCGATAGTTCGATGGATGGTTTTGTTTTCGCTTCGGTGGTACGATTGCAGCAGTATTTCATTATGACACTCATTAATTAGTCCGAGATGCCAACTATCGACAGATCCTTACATATAATACAGCCTTCCAAGGACCATACTTTGGTTTCATTGAGCATTTACATACTCCACTGCTATTGTTCTTATTATTACTGTGTAAATGACTGGAAGTCTTGAGTGGATCTTATTAGTACCTTTAGGTAGTCTCTCCCTATCATATGAAGTAGTTGAATGAAGTCACTTGTAGGAGCAAGTCTCCGCACGAGCCCACGGAAACGGAACGGCTCGGTACAGTATCGCTCCCACCACACGCCAATTGCAGAAGGTACCACAGCCAGCATAATGGGGTGTCCGGGTTGTCGGCCGCCCCACTCGCCTACGGTAAGCGCCTAAGCCCTGGATAAGTGTGCCACCCGGCAGGTAGAGGCTTCTTTATATACCCCGCGCCATTTAATGTGTTTCCTGAGCCTTCGCCTTGCGAAAGCATCCTTTTCACGTCGTCCAACGCTGCCCATTCTTTGTGATAAGCTCTCTCATCACTCTTGAAATTAGACAAACTACTCAAAGGCGAGACCAACTATTTGTATGTTACATGAATCCGACGGGAGTTTGCCATCAGCACCCGATTTCAGTTGCCCGACAATATCATGGAAGAGAAACGGCTCCTCGGCGATATTCACCTCGCTGGTGTAGTCCTGCAACAACCGCCCCGTAAACAGAGGAGACTCGTTCCATTACTGAGATACATGGTTGTGGGTGTCTTGAGCGGTCTTGCTATCCTCTATGTCGTCTGGCCAGGCTGCGCCATCTTCCGCCACGATCAGCACCATCAGAATAAACAGTACCTGATGTACGAAGGCGAGCACATCCAATGGGAGGTATGCGGAGAGATCAACGGCCGCTCGCTGGAGTGCAGCAGTATTGACGTGCCGGTGGATCAATTTGACGCACAGGACGTTGGCGACAGGATGTTCAGCATTCCTCTCATCCGGCTGCGGGGAAGGAATGCCACACAGAACATCCTCCTCAACCCAGGCGGACCCGGCAGCAGTGGCATCACGTTTCTTCGTACCTTAGGCGAAGAAATCAGCACCATCATTGGCGACGGCTTCCACCTCCTTACGTTTGATCCACGTGGTGTCGGTGCCTCCAGACCATTGGCATCCTGCTACCCCGACGACGAGACACGCCGCGGCCTGTCCAGCACGCTGGACGGCACATCAATCGAGAATAGCGGAGAGGTCTATGCTTGGACTGCTGGTTTTGTTCAGGGCTGTGCCGACACGATGGGGAACTACGGCAAATATGTCAACACGCCCCAAGTTGCGGCTGACATGAACAGCATTCTCGACGTCGTCGGCCAGGAGGATATGATCTACTGGGGCTTCAGTTACGGCAGTCTACTAGGCCAAACTTATGCGGCACTCTTCCCTGAGCGCTCCAGACGTGTCATTATCGATGGGGTGACCAACCAGTTTGATTGGTATAATGGCCTTGTGGTTATGGAAGACTTTACCGATACTGAGAACGTCCTTGAGGGCTTTCTTGACGAGTGCATTGCAGCTGGGAGTCTGAAATGCGCCCTAGCCTCGACCGACGACTCAAAAGAAGAGCTTTCAAAGAGGTTATCCTTTTTTCTCGAGACGCTCAAGAAAGATCCCATTAGTGTCTACCTGAACAATACTCTTTATGGCGTGCTTGATTATGGCAAGGTCGTGTATAACGGTATCTTTCCTGCCTTGTACAAGCCGGCGAACTGGCATCTCTTGGCTAATCGCCTTGCCAAGCTCATTCAGGGAAACACGACGGAGGCTTTTCTGAATTATGGCCGCGTCGATCCTTGGCGCATTACTGCGGACGCAGGCGTCTTCGTGACGCTTAACGATGGACTGTCCGGTCCGCAGTACTGGAAGCAGGGACGAAAGGCGTTATTAGAAGAGATGCTCCACATCGGCAACTCCAGTCTGTTCATCGGGCTGGAGTTCGACTCGCTCTATGCTAGGCAGCAGTGGGCCGTTCCTAGAACTCACACCTACCGACCGCGAAAAGGCATCAAGACAGTCCACCCGCTGCTAATTCTCTCGACAACATACGACCCAATATGCCCTCTTATTTCCGCCCGCTCGGCAAATGAGGCCTTTTTGGAATCCCAGATTGTGGAAGTCAAGGGCTATGGCCACTGCTCGGTAGCACTAAGCTCGATGTGTCTCGTTAAGAGGGTTCGCGAGTTCTTATACGAGGGGAAGGTACCTGACAGCTACACTCAGTGCGAAGTTGATTCACCCTACTTTGTCATACCAGAGGAGGACGGCAAGGTTATATCACAGAAACATTTCGACGATCCGGAGGAACAGGTCATCCATCTCGCCCAGCTACAGCTAGCTAGGAAATGGGAGTGGTCGTGGTGATAAAGGAGAGAGCGTCGTTTAGTGAAAGTATAGCAGAATAAACAAAATCTATGATATTTGAATCCAAAACCTACTACCTAGAAGCTCTGGACAAAATCCCCGATCGCAATAACAAATCATCTAAAAATTGGCTGCTACTTTATAAACACTGCCTTCGGTGGTTTCATTCTAATAGAGTGTCTCCCAATCCACAGGTATTCAAGAATTAGGGCTGGTTTATATTCGGCAGGCCTGGCACTTATTAAAAACTGTGCCAGGTGCAGCTATAATACCTCGAGAGTACCAAGGCTATTCAAGAATCAAATACCAATCTTGAAATTATAGTTCTATAAATCCGGTCGTGGAATATTATAGATATAAGAGTTATGGGCATCCCCTCCGCTCTGCTATACGCAAGCCTCAGAGCGGCAGATGAGTGTTACGAACGGTAATCACGCGATTTTGGGGACCTTAGGCTCAGCAGATGTTATCATCACAGGAGAACCCATGGGAGGATTTCTTAGGTACTTATGCCTATAGTACGGTCTATGAGCGGTCCCTTAGGTTCAAGCGATGCAAGCAATCGCACGGGATCAGGGGATTATATGGCTGAATCATGGGAATCATATGACTCACAGAGTGATTGGGCTGCGAGATCGCGCCTGAGATGGCGCCATTGAACCGGTTGTTTCAGTAACAGAGGTTATTGAAGACGTTGGCTGGTCCAGGTCCTCTTTGTCCATTAATGGGGGATCAGATGCGCTGGTAGTTGGGCCCAATTCTGGCATATTTGTTTCCTGCAGAGCTTGAGCTACCTTCCTCGCGGAAATTCTGATCGATGATCTGGATGGCGATTGCAGGGGCTGCGACATGGCTGATGTAGAGTTGGTTTCGTTGGGAACGCGTACCGTCGCAACAACTTACATATATGTATAGATCTCACGCAAAGTAGGACGAGTTTTAAGAGTTGTATTGGGCTAATGATTGCTTGTAAGACTGCGTTTCAAAGCGGGATCTTTCGAAGTCGGATAATCATATTTGGATTGTAGTAAAGAATTATATTATCACAAGTCCAAGGCGCGCATACCGGGTGCAATTGTTACCCTCCGTCACCTTGTCTCCGACACGGTCGCAAATACCGGAATCGCGATAGAAATCAAAGGGGATTTCGCTGGATAGATTCGCAGAGCTGAGTTTACAACTGTATCTACTCTGCTTGCTAACAACTCTGCGTTGGGTGGAGTGATTACCTCTCGAATCGACCGCCCCTGGGCTAACGGAGGAGGAGGGATGAACTATTCGGGAACGGTCGATATTTGAGCAACGATTGATGGAATTCTACTCGGTTAGGCTAGCCGTGGAAGCAATTGTCTCCTCCGCATTCGACAACCTTGCGTAGCTGATTTTCCAGATTTTCAATCCATTTATTGATCTCCGCGATAGGGATTTTCGACCAGTCTTCTTCCCAGGCCTGAATAACTTCCTCGTCGGTCGTCGGAATACGTTTCCTCTCTTTGATTTGAGCACGTATATAGTCCCAGCAATGCTCGATAGCGTTCTGGTTGGGTGATTGAGTGGCAAGGCCAGTCGGGCGATATCGAGCAAATTGAGTGTCTCCCCGGTCTGTACGCTTTTGTGCGCCGCAGCGTTGTCGAGTGCGATTTCGATTTTGTTTTGATGTCTCCGAGTATGCCTTCGTTGATCTTCCTTTGCCTGTAATTCGTCGATCCATGGTTTGAGTAGAGGGATGAAATATTTGTCACAAGCCCGCTACTAGTCGATACCGCCAGTATCCCGATTGCTACCTCTGATCGCACGCTCTTTTATGTATGTCTCAAACTTAGCAAGCTTGCCTTTTCGACGTCCGACTCGCACACGCTGTACGTGGTTAGTTGATATCCTTCGAACAGAGTGAACGATACGTACATCCTTCTCACTCTCCCGAGCATCGAATTCAGCCCGAAGACGTGGCATTTGATCCTCACGCATCTTCCTCATTAACCCTTCAGCCTCGTTCTTCTCATCCAACGTCTCCTTTTAAAACACCCGATATGGCCCCGGTGCTTCTCCGTATTTGATTGCGCCTATGAATTCGGGCTTTGAGTATGCCTGTTTAGTGGTCGGCTGCTTTACGTCTTTGTACAAATACTCATCGGGAGTATGCCAACACCGAACCAAACCGTATTCCGACCTTGCGTTAGCCTGATCGGTAAAAATGATTGTTTTTACGTCGGGTTGGAGGAGGTATTCGGCGAGTTTGACACGTAGTTATTGACATCCGTCGTTCAATTCGGGCTTTTGGCCTCCTGGAAGGTGGTGAGAATGGTATTTGTACATTAGCTTTTGGAAAGTTGACTCCGAACAGGGCAGCTCGAGTTCATCTATCCATTGACGCTCCGTTTTGCGTCGTTTCAGTCGATTTTCGTACATATATTCTTTGATATCGAGTTCCTGGTCGTCGGTAAAGACCCTCCTTCGCCCACGCTTTCCCGGTGTATTCTGCACATTAGTGATATCCCGTAGAGGTTTGGAATTAGGCTCTGCCCACTGCTCCCACTTGTGTATGATTCTGCCGACCGTTTGATGAGGCCTATCGTAGAATTGAGCTATCTGATTGTCGGAGTGCCCAAATGCGTGAAGAGCTACCATTCCGTGGCGCTCTACGTCGGAAACCTCTGTTGATTCGGTCGCGTTTTCCCGTGGCTTCTAGCCTTTGGTACGGCGATTCTTGTGAACTATTTTGCAATGAGAACGATACATAATTGAGATCAGAACGCATCGCGGCGCATAGGGTGTTTACATACAAATGTACCAAATTGGCAATCTCAATAACTAGAAACCCCGCCGAGTATTACCGCGACAGACTGGCAGGTGATATTTATCATTTAATTTAAGCCACGGCCCTAACGCCTGGGATAGTGGCAGTAGCGGTAGCGCTGATGGAGTCGACATCGTGAAGCTGCTCGAAGTACTCGAATTGCTCGAATTGAACGTGCTGCGAGCTGTCCCCCCGGCTGAATACGCCGTTTGTACGATGGTAGTGCACGGGCCACCTCGCTTCCACCCGCTCAGGACATGGCTAATGGAGGTGGTACTAGTATGGGTAGGATTCATCCTTTAAAGGTATGAACTTCCTTAATTGAGGCTCAGTGAGTATAGGGTATAAATCTATGTACTTCATTCAACACTTACTCCTGTATGTTGGTTTGTTGGTTTGTGGGCCTGTTGGTATGTTGGTATGCGATTATATGGTCAAATTACAGGAGGCCTTGGTTGGAAGGAGCGGCCAACATTCCTGATCTTCAGTGTTCTATGCTCCTAATGGATCGTAATCCGCCGTTTAATCTTCAATGGATCGTACTTCACTGTTTTTTCGATTGCCTGGTCTGTGATCAAGCCCAACCTATAGACGACTATTCGATCCTAAACTCGAGAAAGTGCGGTCAGGATGGTTTGTTCACCGATGTAATTAGTAAACTGTTCAAAGAGTTTACGTTCCGTCAACGTCGCTACTTCGACTCTGCACAACCCGCGGATGACTCTTAGATCGACACCCTACTCCTTGTACAACTCACCCTTTTAAAATCCTATCCCCTAGTATTTCTCCATTCCATCTGATCTCCTTCATGGACGGCTCCATAGGCCTGGAATATTAGCCTTCTTTCAACTCAGCCTTCCTCTCAACTCTACATAAACTGACATTGCACTCCCTATCGTTTTTACTCTGATATCCAGGTTCCAAGACGCATCTCGGGCGACTTAAAATACCCTAGCTCCAACTATTCCATCAAGCACGCAAAATCCCAAAGACAATCTCTCCTAAATCTTTTACCAATATAACGCAGTATGGTTTTCTTCACAAGCAAAGCCACTTTCGCTCTTGTGTTGTTATTACATTTTGTCAACGCTATACCTGCTAGAAATGCCAACATCATTACCGTTAATCCCGCCTTACGCCCAAATGCCAACAACATTAACACGTCTCCTCAATTCCCCGCTACCGGCCCTCGGAGAGAGAAGAGAACTACGCAACCTGCCTGGCCCGCGGCACAAAAGAATGGAATATACTGGTCACAGTTCTCTAAAGACCAAGCGATACTCCAGTTGCTACAGCCAAGGAAAATTACTACACCGTCCTAAAACCCGAAGTAGTCAGGGTCCCAGAAAACCTAAGAGCCGCTTTAAAACCTCATGGTCTCCCGACGAAAGACTGGGACAGCGTCAAGTCCTTCAAACCGAATTATGACCGAAGAGAACCCGTCTTCGAAAATCTCTACAATGCGAGGGTAGGCGCAATCATCGCGGTGTCGAATTTTCGTAATATAGACGAAAAAGATCCAGAACGAAAGCGATTGGACTGGGCTGAGGAAGCCTTCCTCAAATATTCGAAACTTGCGAGAGCCGACAGGGTTCCGGTCGACAGGCTGAATTATATCGTTCAAGCGAGCATTGTAAATAAGGTGAGCTAGTTTCCGAGTTCTTCATCATTAATAAGTGTAGCTTTTGACTTGCTTTCTCGATTCAGGTTACTCAAAATGTTGTGACAACTACCTACATGAAACAAGGCATAACTCCCGAACTCGCTTATAGTTGGCACGGATTTACTATGCAGGCCCAGCAAGAGATATTTCTAGCACTATTAGGAACCCCGAATGTTGTTGGGTCGGTCAAGCTGCTTTCAAGAAATCCTATAGCTTTAAAGAGCAAGATTGTTACGACAATTTGGGTTCAAGTGGATAGAAATACCAAAAGACCTAATATTTTGGTCGAGTATGGACATGCTTAGCCATGAACTGTATAGAAGGCTCGTGAGCGGAGGGATTCAAGGGTTATTTAGAGGAAAGGTTGATAGGCATTAGGTAGACAGGGCAGAAAGAGATGTTTATGATCAACTATTGGCTCAAGAATTGGCTTTTCGTGGCTTTTCGATGTCTGGCGTTTGTTGGAAGTAGAGACTGGCTAAGAGTATATTACCTTTTGAGACTATAACCTAAACTACTGCAACTTGTAATAATATGGTTTAGACTACACGGTAAAGCGAATATGTGTTTAAAAATATTATTGTTTAAGGGGGCCAAGGTTGGCTCCAGGGAGCTAAAACTGTCCCCCCTAGACGCTGACCGCTTTCCCTAGGTATAAGAAGAGCGTTGTCCCGCAGCTGCAACAGGAACCACGTTCCTGGGCTTGTCTGTTATTAGATTGGTTATCTCTACTTACACAATGCAGGGCAGGGTTGGGCGTGCAGGCTACGAGATAAACTCATGACTTGCCCCCTTATGCAGGGCAGGTTGGCTAACTTCAGAAACGTCCTTGAATTCAAAAACGGCAACTTGCTAGCCTTCCGGATATATAAAGACGGGTACCATCTCGTAGATATGCCCTTGTTTAAGTTTTCGTATCTTTACTTTCACAATTCGAAAAGAACCAGTTTACTTTGGCTATTTAACCCTCCTGATAAATCATGACATCCAAGCCGACTACAGATCAGCTCGATTCACACGAGAGATATTGGACCACTCTCAAAGAAAAGATCGACCAGGAAGCGTCGAAGGGCGATCAAAACGAATTACTCGATACGATATCATCCGTCATATACGCCCCAGGTACTCGCTTCCACCATCCCCTCCTTCTCGACTACGAAATCCACGGTTTTTGGTATACGATCATTGCAGCCGCAAAGAGCTTTACTGAGTGCAATCCTCAACAGGACACACTTGTGTCTCGGATATTGTACGTCAGGGAGATTGGCATCGTGACCGATAAGATTGAAGGCGAGGACACCGAAGTGATTCTCCGAACATCAAACGGCCAGGGAATTTGGAGCGACCTTCCATATCTTTTATCAGATCTAGAGAGCGCTTGCACGGATACCTCTATGTCTCCGACCGAAACCCTCAATTTGCACTCCTTCATCGCGCGGCTGGCTAGTGTAGGTGTTTGCGGCAACTTACTTACCGGCTGCGCGCTTCGACTATTTCGGGACGCCTTGGAAACGCAACGCACGAGCCTAATCAAGAGTCTACTGCCTGCAATCCGCATATGGGTTTTCTATGCATCGCACAAGCTGGGTGCTGTTATAAAAAGCAGATTCGGCGAGGGAAACGAGCTGAGCGCGGAATTGACGGCGGTAAGCGAATTATGTCGTGATGCTGGGGTTAAAGCGAATGGGTTTAGTACGGCGAGATGGGCGTTTTGGGAAAAGCGCCTTGAGGTTATGAAAATGTCGGACGAGGAAGAGATATCAGTTGAGGCGGCGAGCATTTTGAACATGATGGCTATGATAGCCGATAATAAGAAGCATGTTTGGTGATCGATATAATGAGTGTTCCTTAATCTCGTTTGTTGTACAGCTCGAGGGAGGATGGATTCTAGGACGCTGTGTTTTGTAACATTTGCCAAAGTTTGTGTATTCTAGTTGGAAATCTGCGAATATCTAGGTTTGACTACAAGATATATACAGAAAGATGATCTAGCCTTATTGGTGCAAAGGACGCTTGGTCCACGGTGTAAGGGAAAGTTCGCCCCGTGGTACAAACTATCTAAATTCGACTGAACGTGTAAAATTCCTGATCCTACCCCAAGGCTATGACAAGTTTTCGAGGTAGTATCGGAACGAACTCTAATTTACAAGACTTCTGCTGAAAATTCAACCCTTATTATAAAAAGTCGACGACAAGGCTTGGTAGGCCTCTGCTCCTTCAGGAAAACCAAGGTCGAGTAAAATAGAAGCGTTCATTGCTGCTGTATCTTTCTCATTCAGATCAGCCGGCACGGTTACGGCTCTTCTGGTCTGGATCCTATTACTACTATATACATACCCGATATCCACCTCTTCAAGCAGCTTCAAAGGATCGCGCTGAGCGGGGATTTTATCAATCGATTCTGGGTGCTCAAGACGTAATCGTTGTTGCGGGGGTGGCTCGCCTCGCTATAACGATAAGACTCGGTCGGAAATCATCTCTCTAGAAGCTGACAGGAATCCCACCGGCAAACATTTATCTTATTACATATTGTCCCGGATAAACTAAAGATTGAATTAGTATGACCCTACGATTCCCCCGGGTCTGCTCGAACGTAAGGCTGACCGTCCGCCTCCAGTATCAGCTTACCCTCCTCATCCACCCGCACGGCAGTGTACCCCGCGGGCCACTCGAACGGGAAGGGCCCATCGTCGCGATACACCCAGTGGTCCAGCATGCTCATCGCCACCTGGTCCTCATTTTTCTTCCGCCACCCTAGTGCGGTGGCATCCACCAACCCCTGCGCCTCACGCACTGCGTCGTCTAGACAATAGGACGTGTTGTTCAAGTCGTCACAGGTTGGGCCCGTTGCACTATTTTGTCTAGGCAGCGAAGCGCGAGGTAATCCAGAAAGGATTTAGCGAGCAACCTACGTAGGGTGCGGTAGTAAACGAGGAGTTTTTGTATGGCCAGTCTTCTTCAAGCTGTCTTCTCCAAGCTACCTACCCTAAACCTGCCCTCCAATCTGCCCTTCAACCTGCCTTCTTCAATCTGCCCACCCTCAACCTGCCCTCCAATCTGCCCTCTAACCTGTCTTTCAATCTGTTAACCCTTACTAATTTGCCCTTATAAACTTATAATTGATAATCTATTTATAACATGTACTATTAACAAATTAATTACTCGTATTTCAATTCAACTTGCTTCGTATTATTAAAGTACGAAGCTTGGTTCGGATTGTACAAGCGCTCTAGAAGGTCAGATTGAGAAATTCTTGGTTTCCCTAACATATATATAGGTTATTCGATAAAAATATCCTAATCTTTCTTACTATTCCCCTCAAGCCTCGTCGTCTTCTATTGTTATAACCTCGCTATCTCGTGCCACCTTCCCTTCCGTTGTCTCTTGAATCCGAGCCCGCATTTTGTTGACCGAGGTAATCTTATCCTCGACATCATTATTCATGGCGAGGAAGAGCCAGCACCAAGTCTTTGGGTTCTTATTTCCTTGTCGGCAGTGACGGCCATAGACTTGAAGCATTGTATGAAGTCTAAAATCAGGCTCGAGAAGACCAAGTCCTATAGCTTCGTTCAGAGTCTGGCCAACTCCGAACGACGCGGTCGTAGCAATAAGAAGGCGGGGCTGCGGAACGTTCTCCACTCGTCCGTGGAAGGAGTCAAGAGCGGTATCGATTCTGGTCTGCGACATGGTCTTGTTGATGAACGCAATAGCCGAAGGCGGGACCTGGAGGTCGTGGATAAAATACTGGTAGTTATAAGTCTAACCATTGTGTGATACAACCTAGCCAGGAGGGGAGGCATAGCTTACAAGGTACAAGACATAGGAGCCAGTAAAGAAATAGGAACAAAAGATAAGTCTGGCCAGTTCTCCTTCGGCATCTCGAGTATTCTTAAACCGTCTCCAGATCCGGCCAATCTGGCTCAGTTTGGCTGATGAGGCAAATATCTGAGCACGAGCAGCAAAGTAGGGATCGGATTCAGTCCCAGCCACCCATTCGGCATCGTTGCCTCCCGATGTCTTCTCCACCCATTCTTTCTCGGTCAGCTTCAGGGGCTGCCCATCCTGGCCTGTAAGGTTCATCAGGTAGGGGAAGCTTGCACAGAGGCGTGCGCGGTAGTAAGACGAGGGACGATTCTGCTGAAGAGCTTGATAGTTGCTCATATTACCGGAGTGCTGCCGACGGTATCTCTCTCGACGCTTCGCCTCCCGTTCTTGTATCCTCCGGTCCTCTTCATTCTTCTGCTGGGCCAGGCGGAGCTCCCAATCTCCGGCGAGCTTACACCGGACGTCTACAAGCACATTCTCGGGGATTGTTACCACCGGGCCAGTGCCGAGAAAGTTAGACCGGGTCGTGAATCGGACCATGAGCTCTTCAACCAAGGGCCGGAATTCTGCCACGTATGCCCGGCTCTCGTTTGCTGATACTCGACCATTCTTGCAGAGGGTCTCCCAGTCCTTGCCAAGCTTGGTAGCCTCGCCATGAATCCAGTGGCGGAGGACATCATGCTGCGCCCATCCTGGCCGGACCATTGCCTTGATATAATGGGAAAGGTCGGCAGGGCCGGTGGTGATAGGGGTACCGCTCATACAGATGAGATGAGGAGGGTCGGCCTTGATCGCATTAGCCAGTCCTCGGATGTTTTTGAGTGTAGTGATGGTCTTAGATCCTTCATTCCTCTCCAGGTGGCACTCGTCCCGGATCACGGTACCAACAATCACCTGAAAGAAGGGTCGGCTCTGTTTCGTCACGGGTCTCGGTTGGCGCTGACGAGTTTGACCAGTCCTAGGCTCGCGGATCGTTTGCGGAGGTGGACGTACAATATTCTCATCTTGGAACATGAAGATTTTCTTGATCTTAGCCTCAAATGAGTGCGATGTAGTCAAGATGAAGCAGCGGCTATTATCCACCGTCGGATATATCATTGGGACCACGGGTGTGCCATCCGGATCAAGCTCCATTATATCCCGATCGGCTCGTACTAGCTGTAGCTGCTCATCGGACAGGCTTATTTTGTGAGCTCTGATGACTTCGATCTTGAATGGATTCCTCTTTTCTGGAAAACACGCCCGCCCCTCATCGAGCCATACCTTCATCAAACCTTGGGGCACCAATGCTATGGTAACCCCAAAAGAGGACCTGAGAAAGCCTGAGGGGCTACTTGGGCCGCATATACAATCAAACCCGAAGCGCTTTAACATCTCGTTATTGGATGGACAGATTTCGCCATTCGAGCTTCCCTCCGGACAATGCGAGCCAGGGTGGTCGGCGATGTGTTGGGATAGAAGGTTGAATAAATGCTGGACATGGTGGATTGCGAAGGCAATCGTGGTCTTTCCTATACCCATTACATGGCCAAGGATGACGGAGCTATGTACATCATGAACTCGGAGCAGGGCCCAGTACACAGCATGCGCCTGGACCGGTAGAAGCTTTCGCCCGAAGCCTTTAATCTTGACGACATATTTGCCGAATTTCAGGTTCGGATCGTGGTGGAAGAACCTGCATACGTCTTGCCAGATAGCGTCATCCAGGTGCTCGCAGACCTTGCTATCAAGCTCGTACTGAAGTCTGATTCAAAGTGATTAGCAATTCGAACGAGATGAAGCAGAGTGCGCTGATATACTTGTTGGTCTCGCTTTCAGCCAGCTGTGCTTGGTACTCCCTGAGCCGGGTCTCAAAGTCATCGTTATCCTCATCTTCGTCCTGTACTGGGGCCGAAAGGCCTTGCTCTAACTCTCGACGTAGTAACCGGTTTACATCAAAAGACGTCTCATCTGGACGCGGGGAAGTACCTCTTTGCTCCTCGGGTAGAGCGGCTTCGTCGGAGGCAGAAGCAGAACCGTTCATGTTCGGGGAAAGAGCATCATTATCTTTTCCTGGATCAGGAAGAGACATCGACGAGATATTCCGTGGTGGCGAGGCTGTATAAAGATCCTCTTCCTCATTCGAGGAGGCTCTGGGACGTTCATTGATCATAACTCTTTCCGAATCTTCAGCAGTTGCCACAGGGACATCGGTGGTTCTTCGCGGTTGGCGCAAAACGGTATCTGTTCGTTTGGGTGACCAAAGGTAGATCGTAATCAATGGGGCGGGCTCCAACTGCAATGCATTATATAAGACGCCAATAGCATTGTGGAAGGTAAGCTCGTCGGTGATGGTGATATACTTCTGCGCAAGATCCGGACGTGGAGGAACTTGTACCCACCCAAGCTCGTCTTTGCACGGGTCGAAGTCGATGCTGAAGTCCTGCGTCACTGTTGTACAAAGAGCCTCCCACGAGAGATGGTGACTGCGAACGGCCTTGGTTGGCATGCTCTTGAACTGTTCTTTCAATACGGTGCTAGGGGTAAAAAGTGTTATGTTGGTCGCGGGATCGGTTAGACCTTGGGAGGATCGCCGCAACTCAACCCGGATCACGAAATCCGTTAGAGGGCTAGGCTGAGATCGAGGAAGTGACGATGCTATTGTAGACAAGATAGCAGGATGCTTGCCTCCGTCGACTGGAAGAGAGGAGAGGTTAATACCCCGATAAAGCAGAGAGTGAAGAGAGGGTGAGACCTGGTCCTAACATACTAAGAGGAGACTGCATTGTTTCGGTAGCTTCTAGGGATACAGCTTAATAACGAGATATTTCTCGAATGAACGGGGTTTAATAGGAGATCTAGCTATTAGATAAGTAAGCAAGAGAATAGGGATGCAGGAGAGGAAGCCGAGAAGAGGAGGAGAAGTACTTGAATAAGGCTGAAATATGCAAATTTGCCTGGTTTAAGAAGGGCAGGTTGGGATGAATAAGTTGGTTTGACGGTTAAGTAGGACGATTCGAGATAACTCGAGCCGATGTTAGTAGGATGAGTAGATGTGACGAGTATAAAAGAAGAGGGCAGCTCATAGAAGGTGGGTTGTGTGAAAAGAGGCAGATGTTGAGAAAAAGAAAAGTGATGGGGTGAAGTTGTTTGCTGCGGCGCACGTGATTATCGCTTCCGCGCGTGAACCTGACTTCTGATTGAAAAATTTGAACTCCAAAGCTACCACGATCAAGGCAGACAACAAACAATTGGGTTGCTGCGGGAGGATAAACGTAAGTTGATTCATGATTCTTGTGTTTCCTGTTCCAATCGACGGGTTTATTGTCGTGGAACTGGCCCTGTAATACGCTAACCATGGGGGGCAGATTCACCCAATCTACCAACCTCAATTTCGACGCTTTTACTACCCCAGGCTGTAGCCGTCAGGTAAGGATCTTTTAGGGAAATGATTATAACTCAGACTAATCTACGGGGAGGAATTATGACGCATCAAGGAACGAACCGGCCAGATTGGCCCGATGTTTTCAGCAACTTCCCGTCGGACGATAACAATGCTGCCCTGGCATGGTTTTTGGAGCCAGGTAACCTGGATTTTACCTCGTGGGATAATTGTATTGGCGAGAAGGCCGAGCACTGGAAAGGTCTGGAGCTCAGCTTGCAGACGATCAGTAGCCAGCCAATCGCAGAGGTCAGGCGGTGCGGGAAGGATGCGGTAGGGGAGGTTTTTGGAGATGCTAGGCTAAAGAAGCATATAACAAGAGCCCAGAAGGACGAGATAGGAGAGATTGCGTGCCGTAACCTGAGCGAGGAAGTGCAGTACGGCTGGAAGAGTGCGTCGATGCCGTGGGTTCAGCTGGCCTGTCGAGCCTTGTCACCAAGATTCACTCATCTTTGGAAGAAGACCGAGCGAGCGCACAAGACCAAGACCACGCAGGGGGAATCGAAGGCAAGATCGGAGCCACCGCAGCCGTCAGAGAATTCGGAGTTATCAAAACATGGAAGAGCCAAGGGGGAATCACTTTCCAAAAAACGCAAGCTGCCCCATAGGATATCTGAAACCATAGCACCGGGCTCTTCATCTCCTACGCCATCACGGACGAAGCTAGCACGGCCGGCATCAAGTAGCAGAATTCCTATACTACAGGAACCAGAACGTTATTCATACCTGCTTTGTGACCGAGATCTCGAAGTTAGGATGGACCTAGTCCCTGGAGAGATGGAACTTGATAAAATCGACCATGTTACGATTGCGATTACTGCAATTGTCCATGACCATGTACTTGTGTACGAAAGCAACAACATTCGCCCTGAGCATTTGAGTTTCGAGAAGTTTTGCAAGATCCTAAAGTTGACTGATCTTAACTTCGACTTCAGAGAGAATGAAAAGGCCTTGACATGGGAAGTAATGCTTACGGCTAGGCAGATGCAACAGAAGGAGATTAAGGAAGAAGGTGATTTTCAGACAGCGATAGGGGTGTTAGCATGGGCGGCAACTAGAGGAGGACTGGAAAGAGTACTTGTAATGCGGATAAGACCATGCGGCGAGGAATAAGTATGATATCGATATACGAAATGAAATATTTATTAATCTATCCAGATTTGAAATGTCCTCGTCAATCTGCCTTCAATCTGCCCTCAATCTGCCCTCCATCAACCTGCCCTCCCCAACCTGCCCTCGCCAACCTGCCTTTCGTCAATCTGCCCTCGCCAACCTGCCCTTCGTCAATCTGTCCTCGCCAATCTGCCCTCGCCAACCTGCCCTCGCCAACCAGCCCTCGCCAACCTGCCCTTCGTCAATCTGTCCTCGCCAATCTGCCCTCGCCAACCTGCCCTCGCCAACCAGCCCTCGCCACCTGCCCTCGCCAATCTGCCCTCGCCAACCTGCCCTCGCCAACCAGCCCTCGCCACCTGCCCTCAACCCCAAATCTGCCCTCCTTAAATCTGCCCTGGCCAACCTGCCCTCAACCTGCCCTCCGTCAACCACCGGTAATCCCCTATCCTCATCTACCCTTAATATCCTTCTTCTTGAATCCCCTTTCTTTAATCTGTCGCTTATGATTCATCCTTATCCACTATCTTTATTGACCGTCTTCCGTCTTCCGTCTTCCGTCTTCCGTCTACCGTCTGTAATCCATCGTCCACCGTCTGAACTCAAACCTTTCAGCTCGCGATCTTAATCGGTGACTATTTTCAACTCAACCTACCATTTCTATGCACTATGTTAATCCACCGTTTATAATTAAACATTCTAACCAGCTTATTTCAATGTACTATATTAGCCCGCCATCATTCCAGCCTGGGACCTACGACTACCATATACATACCCGATATCTACCTCTTCAAGCAGCTTCAAAGGATCGCGCTGAGCGAGGATTTCATCAATCGATTCTAGGTGCTCAAGACGTAATCGTTGTTGCGGGGGTGGCTCGCCTCGCTATAACGATAAGACTCGGTCGGAAATCATCTCTCCGATCGCGACGGCGTTAGGGTTAACCGCGCGGACCAGGGCAACGTAGATACGCAGGTAATTAATAGGTAGCTTCTCGAACCAGGTGTTCGCTCCTTCAGGAACGAGCGTAAGAATCCCGATGCTGAGATGTTCCCGAAGAGTATGCCACTTCTCGGCATGGGATAACATTGCTCGGAATGACTTATCGATGCCACGACGTTCCTTGGTAGAAAACATCGAATAGCATGCCTAAAACATCTGATCTTTGCACATCGGAAGTAAAGATATCTTGTGCTCGATCAGTACTGTTCGATCCTAACGCCTTTTGTTGTTGAGAGTTATTCGGACATAGCCTCTTACAGTAATTAATACTTCATAGCCTGGTTTTCTGACCGGCCGATTCTGCCACCCCGCCAAATCTAATATTTCATATATGGTTGACCGGGTACTACTATGAGGTCGTCGGAATTAAATTAAAAGGCTGTCCAAGGCGCTTAATTGCTCGTGGGTAAGATAGTATGTACAGGACTTGTTAATATTCAAATACGAACTAAGCAAGAACTATCTTCTTATCGAAGAGATATCCAAAAGACTAGAGACCATTTCTTCGTTTCCCTCAGTTTGCATCATCTAGAAATAAGATTAGCCAAATCAAAATCATAGAATCGATTTGATTTTACCTGTTGAATCATCATAGCCCCAGACTGTCCTCCCGGCCCGCGCTCGTAGAGCTGCTCTCCAAAGAGCCGCATCTGCATCGGCATGTAGCCATTCTTGTAATGCTCGATGATCTCTCCCTTCTCACGCCGAACCGCTAGGGAGCTCCAACCTCCCTCTATACCCGAGGCTACGCAAGCCTCCCGGTGCTCGGCAGACCACCAGGCCGGCAGCAACCCATTTCTGCCCTCTGCTAATCCCAAGAATCGTCGAAACCCACTCAGGCTGTTCGGGGCTCCAGAATACACCGAGTCGCTGTCCCGCTGCTGCTCGAGGTTCCAGTTGTCGGCCTGGCGTAGACGGAACGTATCGACGAGCAGTTTGTAAACATCCTTCACGGGTCGACCATGCAGCCACGTCCTGGTATGTAAATGATGGAACGGCTTCGCGAGCTCGGCGAGCTGAGCCTGAGGCAGGGGTTTCTCGGAACAGGTTTTTTTGTGCGACTTCCAGTCCTTCCTCTGGCATTCAGGGGAACAATAGGATATGCTTTCGCATCTCGCACAACGTTTTAGGTTGCTGAGATTAGAGCACGTTGCGCAGATATTCGGGGAAGACATAGTTGTGTTAGAGATGTGTGCTTTCGGGCAGGAAACCTTGCTCATTCTGTCTGTCTGGCTACTTGATTATATACTGTGGCAGTGGTCCGTGCCTGTACACGTGACCTCTCAAGGGCAGCACTTCCTGTTACGGGATTGGTCTTTCCGATCATAGGCTAAGTTGAGGGATTATAGAGTAGTCGAATAGAAGGGGAAATCAGTTCGTATTGTTCTAGGAGCAAGACTATGATCCGTAGGATCTCTAATATAGGATTTATAGGTGAGACGTGTGGTCTGTTTAAAAATAGGCCGGTCTGTTTACAAATGGGCCGGCCCGAAAGCCTTAGATCCCCGGCCCGAATCGCAACGCTTCTAACCTCAGCACCACTCCTCCTTCTAACCCTAAACCATTTTCTATATATTCTTTCGTCAATCAATCAATATAAAAATAAATCTCGGCCGTAATACTTTTCGTTCGTCTAACCCGCTCTTTCTTTTCGGGTCACAGTGCGACGCGCCTTAGCGTGGTGGCCCGTGCTCTACAACCTTATTCCAACCCTACATTTTTGACTTCCTGATCAACAACTACTACCACAGGAAACATCAACCTCCTCCCTCTACCAACGATCCGGCACTTCGAGACTCTACTACCTACACGAATTCGAGGTTCGTAAATTCCCACTCAGCGTCCACTATATCCCACTGCTAAATACAACACAGCACTGTCTTTCTTCAAACGAAACGCAGCCAACCTTCACCTTCAAGATGGGCTACTTCGACGACAATTTCGAGGAGATTGTGGCGGAGCAATACGAGGCAGACCAGGCTGCGGAGGCAGAGGAGGCCGCGGAGGATGAAGCCCAAGCACAGGCAGATGCGGAGGCGGACGAGAATTCCAACGCTTGAGTGGCCGACTCGAGTCTGTTCAGCAACTTTGGGACGTAGGGGAACTGCTTGTTTGTACAAGAAATAGGGACTTCGTCTTCGAGACTATCGCGAGGAATATCAAGATTCTTCTCCTCGTACAATTCCAACTGTGATTACCCTTTTACATTGTCTGGTCTTAGGTACCTTAACAAACGACTGAAACGGCATGAACAAGGTTCCAAAAAGCGTTACATAATATGGCGGGGTTATATTTTTTTGGTTGTTTTGTAGAGTTTGGCTCCAAAGTTACATGATTCCTGGGTTTCCCTCTTTGGTGGCAGCCTTCTACTTTTTTGGAAAGGCTGCCTTCTTATAAAAGACAGCCTTCTCTTCTTATATTCTGAGGATCAACAATGGCTTCCTAGCATAACGAATTGTAAAAGTAAGATAAAGTTGAACTCCTCAAGGAAGACGCGTCGGAGTCGCGTGGAAAACCCCTGCTAAGTAGGCTAGCGCGCCGGGGAAGATTATTCACGTGACGAGACGCTTAAGCGAACCTTGCTTTGCCCTTTATTGGAACCTTTTTTCAACGTCCTTCCTTAATGTTAAGAAGAAGATAGATCCTCTACTCCCGAATCGCGCTCTCACTTCGCATTCTCTGCCTAGCTATTATCTAACCTGAGCTATAAGGACGACGCTTGCAATGGAGGCGCCTTGGCAACCGGATAGCCCAGTTCTGCTGGGCATTGGCAATGGGGTCCTTGTTTGCAAGGCCCACGGACGAGTCGTCTGTGCCCAATGCTGTGTTGATTACTCATTCACCCTCGACCAGAGTGACGATGGGGTAGAGACAACAGGACTTGCTAGGGTGGTGAACGACGAGGACGAGGAATGGGACGCTGAGGGTGAAGGCGAAGAAGCGGACCTTATGCTACAGATGCTACTCGGAAACCAATCGATGACCCGCGCCAAATTACAATATAGAGATGACGGCACGCTGATCATCCCTGCTATTCGTTCCTTCGTACCCCCGAGTCCTACAAGTACCCCGCAACAACTCTTCCCCCTACGGCACCTGCCTGATCGCCAATATCCCCGCTTTACCGACCGATCAGACCACGGCACCCTTCTCATCTACACCGACGGCGCATGCCTGAACAACGGCCAGACCGACCCCGCAGCAGGCTGGGGATTCGTCTTTCGGGAGCCAGAACCCGATCGGCCGGAGGTAGGAAGAGTCTCAGGTCGGCTTGAGGACCACGGCCCTTCCGGCAAGCCTCACCCTCAGACAAGCAACCGAGCTGAGCTGCGGGCGGTGATCGCGGTCCTTCGGTTCCGGGCATGGTTTGGGGAAGGCTGGACGAGATTAGTGATCGCCACAGACTCGGAATACGTTACGAGAGGAGCGACGGAGTGGGTGCGGACCTGGGGACGGAATGGCTGGGTTACGAGCAATCGCACTGCGGTCAAGAACCGGGACCTGTGGGAGGAGCTGCTCGGTGAGCTTATTGGGTACCGAGAGCGTGGGATGGAGATCTGCTTCTGGAGAATCCCACGGGCCTGGAACTCAGAAGCAGACCGGATAGCTAAGATTGGAGCGAGAGAGGAGCGGTGTCGGGACTTCAGCGCTATAATGGGCGTGCTCACATGAGGAATAAACCCGCGACTGGACTTGAGGTGTGTTGCCTTTAATCAATCTCTCTGCCCTTGACTAAGCCTCCAAGACATCGTCTGTGTATCGCTTCTCTATTACTTCATATAATTTCTCTTCTATTAAATTCCAAGCGTCTATTTACATCCTCGGCGCGGGAATCAGCCAAGCACCCTCCTCCGCCTTGCTCTCTCAGCCTATCCTCTCGTATGTGGCCTCTGAGCCCTGTATACTCTGTGACGCCGCCGATAATACCGCTCCAGCCAGTAAAACTTCTCGTGGTCTGAAGCATCTGCAACATCACGTGCCCATTCCGCCGCGTCGGGGGCTTCTAGACCTGTTAGATACCAACCGTTCTCCGGCTTAGTCCTAACTCCAGATGCCCAACCAAGCCTCTGTCGAATGGCTAGACACGATTCCAGATGCGTCCACTGTCTGCCGACGAGGAGTGCGCTCTCGATGCCCCGCAGCTTCATCAGGGACTAGATGCCAGGGCTGTCCACGGTCAACTCATGTGCCTCCGCCGCCTTAATCTGCAGCACCCGGAGCCTCGGCATACTGGCCCGCGCGGCGACCAGAGCCTCCACAGCCTTATATGCCCAGCTCGAGCGCCAGCGCTGTCCTCCGGTGTTCTCGTCGCGCCACTGAACGAAGATGTAGGTGATATAGGCCAGTATCCAAGCATGCGCCCCTCCCCCTGGCCCCTCCCTAGAGAAGTACGTTGCTAGGTCCGACAAGCAATGAAACACGAGGACCTCAGCCACCTTGGGCTGACGTATCTCCGGTGGAGGGTTGGCCTGGTTCAAGGCTGGTGGGAGAACCAGGGTTCGCGTGCCGTCGGGCGCCCTTTGCCGCTGGAGCATCCTAGGCCTGTTATCTGCCACCCGCCTCCGCAGTACCTTCCAGGCGTCTCCAGCAAATCTGAGGGGATCTGGTCCCATGTTAGGAGAGCCTATCTCGTCCAGGATAATCATGCCATCCTCGTCCACTCGTACCTCCTCGTGTCCCGGGGGCCACGGGAATAGCGGTGCTGGTGGTACGTCCTCCTGAGACATCCACCTTACTCCTAGGCCCTCCAGACGCTCGTCCTCAGCCTTTGCGGAGTAGCCCCGCGCTTTTGCATCCGTTGGATCCTCGCCCTCGTCCTCGGAGCCTTCTTCCTCGGGCAGTGGCACACCCTCCATATGATCCTGCGCGGCTTGGATTCCACGGAAGAGGTCAATAGGGAAGGTGCTCCAGAACCACACCGCTAACTCCCAATCGAATGGACGCACAGGGAGCGACTCGGCCCAATCCTTCGTGTAGTTCACCACCGGAGGCGTCAAACCCGCACACGGACTTGCTTGCTGCCAACCTAGCAGCGGAGGCCCCGTCTCCATGAAGTCGGGGGTGGGGGTGGGGATGGGCAGTTTCGGGAAGGGGAAGCTCTGGCGACTCGGCTCCTGCGACATCACCCACACCAAGGCGTTTCTCAGCAACCACGAGGTGTGCGCAACCGGCGGGAGCTTGTTCTGAGGTATCATAAACCGAGGAGTATCGTCTAGATCCCGTACTGCCTGCACGATCAAACAATGCAGCTCGAATGGTAGCATGACCCCGCATGTATGAAAGCCCGCGAAGCGCACGACAGACATAGAAGGTAGGGATGCCATATCAACACGGAGCTTTCAATCAACCAGCTCGACAAATAATGAAGGTTCAGGAGGTTCAGGAGGAGTAAGTGGCCTCTGCGCAAGTACGGAGGTACTGATTATATAAACCACGATAGCTACCTAGTCATGCTCACAGGTTACACGAGCTATCTAACCGCCTTCCTCCCGCGCTCCCAGCTGCTACAATTCCCATTCGAGGATTCGCCTATCGCTGGAAGGTAATGCTCATTACTTTTGGCTTAGCTTGCATGGTCGATTTGCCTGCCGCTGATTTGCGGGCCGGCCCAGGATCCCCGCTGTACCTAGTGCTGCAATCTGCCAACCACCATCCAAGAGGCCGATATGAGCACCGACCTGGACATAACGTATTGCATTTGAGACCCAGCTCTCGCCTGCCCTCTACAGCCTTTCTTTGCAACCTGGTCGAGCCTAGTGCTCAGCCCTGACTAGAGAGACCAAGTGCGGGGTAATCCCAGCCTTACAACGACGGTACGCTTTCCCTTATCTCCTTTCCCATGACTATGCTCTGTGCGAACATTCCAAACCGCTCTCTTCTCCAAGCAGAATAATCATTTTATCTGCTCTTAAATTCCAACGATATTAACCACATGGAATTCCGGCATTCGGAAAACAGGAATAAAATAGCCGGGTTCACTTACGTTCTTCTCTAAATCGTTGTACCTCGACAGCGCGTTGAATTTTGTTGTTCTTTTTGGAAACCTCCGAACAGCTCTAAATAGACCTTTGAGCAGTCCCTCGGTTTTTCACCGCCTAATTCTGCCGCCCATATCCACAACCTTCGCGAAACCCCTCGGTTTTCACCGCCTAATTCTGCCGCCCATATCTACACCCTTCATGCAACCCCTCGGTTTTCACCGCCTAATTCTGCCGCCCATATCCACAACCTTCGCGCAGCCCTCCCCGGACCTGTCTATGAACCATTAGCTCATATTAGAAGGATGGCCTCTGAAAATTACATGCGGTCTTGTTCAACCGTCTAGCAGGTAATATCGATAGACTAAATATAGACTAAATATAATCGAATAAATAATAGTATTTTCAAACCCCAACATCACTCCGACTCGTCCATGGCCATCTCTCGCTGCATCTGCGAAGCCAGCCTCTGCTGCTCTCGCCTTGCGTCTACCGTTACGCGGTCATGGGAGCGGAGGTAATATCGCTCTAGCCAGTGGAACTTTCCCCCGTACGACTGACCTACTATGTCCCGCTGCCAGACAACCGTCCCAGGGTTCTCCAGCCCCGTGGGTGTCCACCCGCTACTCGGCGCTGTCCTATCACCCGCACTCCAGCCTAGCCGCTGTCGAATCACGCGGCAAAGTGCCAGATCCGCCCATCCAGACCCATTCAGCAGCACAACCTCGACGCCCCGCACCTTCAGCAGCGACCATATGCCAGGGCGATCGACGGTGAAGGCATACGTTGCTGTGGCATGAATCTGCAGCACTCGAAGGTTGGGCATTCGCTCGCGACTAACCGCCAGCGCCTCAAAGGCCTCGTAGGCGTAACGATAGCCTCCGTCTGATCTAGTGAAGAGGTGGTCTTGCCACTCGATGTAAACGTGGGTAACACCCGCTAGTATCCAACTGGGAGAACCCGGCGCTCCTGGCCCGTGACCAAAATAGCTCGCCATTAAGGAGAGGCTGCGAAACACGAGCGCTGCTGTGCAGGAAGGATATGCTACCTCGGGGGGGAGTGGCGCCTGTGTGTACGGAGGGAAGATGATCCCACACGTGCCATTCACCGCTGGACGGTTCCGCAACGCATCCCAAGCATCCCCGCCAAACTTCAGAGGGTCTAGATGGACGTGAGGCTTGCCGTCCAACCCCCGTATCAGCTGGCCATTCTCGTCCACCCGCACGTCATTGTACCCTTCAGGCCATTGGAACGGGTAGGGCCCATCATCCGGGCCAAAAAGCCAATTGCTGTCCAGCCCCCTCATCTTCATCTGCCAGTCCTTCCTCTTCCAGCCCAGCGCCGTAGCATCGACAGCCCCCCTCTCCTCCTCGTCGCGCCGCTCTCCAGTCACGAGATCCTGCGCTGCGCGAACAGCTTCGAAGACGTCCAGCTCAAAAGTGTTCTGGAACCACACGGCCACCTCCCACTCAAACTGCACTACTGCAGGCCTAGCAGCCCAAATCCCCTTGTAGTTCACCGCCGGAGGCGTCAAACCCGCACACGGACTTGCTTGCTGCCAACCTAGCAGCGGAGGCCCCATCTCCGTGAAGTCAGGTGCGGGAATGGGGATGGTCGGGAAGGGAATGACGGCTAGGCTCCGCCGTTTCGACATGACGAAAATCCAGATCGCTCGCAGCCCCCGCGAGACGTCGACAATCCGAGGCAGCCGAAACGTAGGATGCACAACCGGAGGGTGGTCCAAGACAATCGCCTCCATGAGCATCATTTGAAGCTCCACAGGAAGCATCGTGCCTCCGATATGAAAGCAAGGAGCCGTAGGCACCGTAGCGGGCGTGGTGATAAGCATAGCAGCGGACCCAGCACTCGGCCCTGCAGCAGGCGTTGTACTTAGCCTAGCCCTCGAACGTGTATGTCGAAGGTCCATGGTGTTCAAGTCTAAAAATGCGTGGTAAGCAGTCGTGTAGGATCAAAGGGGAGGGTAACTCTTCTTTGATGCTTCTGGCTGGGAAGGCCCTGATGATATAGGCTGGTGGAAGCCACCGCTTTTATGCTAAGTACGTCATTGATTCCGCCTCCTTTTATCGTATTGCTCGACTGTGCACAAGTTGGGGAGAAATGCATAGGATTTAGCACAACTCGCGAAGTGGGTCCGCAACTTACCCAACCTGCACTAAGCGTAGCGCCGGGGAACCGGCTTTTAGATCTTGCATAGCAGTGCCAGTGCCTGAAGCCACAGCCATACAATTGGACCGATTATTCGATGGGCTGCATTCAAACGATTGCGCTAGCTCATCTCAGCCAGCTATTGGACGTGTCTACTCGAAAGCGGGGTCAAGTCGCCAAGACCCACCTTTCCTATAATGAATTCAGATCAGGACTCCTTTATCCTGATCCTCGTAGGACTCGGATAACTTACTACTTACTGCACCCTGCGACTACGTATGTAAATGGCCGATAAGCGTTTGAAGAGACTTGTAGATCATTCTCTTTTGTTTTGAATTGGGGGAAAGCTAACATATTTAGTGCAGGTTACGCAACAGGGAAGGCCACTTGCCCAGCCTGTACTAAAACAACACGACCAAAGTACAAAAGGCGTTCTGTGATCATTTATCTTTTTTTTTCTTATGTTGTATTTTACTTTGGACAACACTATATTGAATTCGAGAAATCCTTAGACGGCTGCACAGTCTGGCCGACAAATAGAGGCTGTGTTAATGCCCCAAGCGAGCGTATAGACAGGAGTTCAGGTTGCTAAGCGGGTGGATACCATGAAAAGGGTATAGTTATTTAACTTATTCATATATCTCCTCTAGTAATTGCGACGAGTTAGAGCTATCGCTAGGATGCTCCAACTGAACATAGAAATCAAACATTGGGTCCTGCGCTAACATTGTCCATCCTGGATCCATTTCGAAATCTTCATAATTCTGATAGCTAAGATTCTGCACCGCTGCGAAAAAGTCCGGAGTTTCTCTGTTGATGATATGCACACCCACGTTTGCCGCCGTCAGTCTAGTCTCCTCTCCCGCCGTAGCGTCCCGCTCTAGTACTGGATCCTCGGACCCGCTCAAATCAGTATCCTCTTGAAAGTACTTCGTCGTATCGCTCTCGCGCTCCACGGTGCTTGCTTTTACCCCCTCTAGCAATCGCGGTTGCGAGGAAAGTCCTTTCCCTTGTCGCGCTCGCAGAATCGTTCCGAGCCATCTCGCGCTGACCTTCTGAATCGTGGGTTTGTAATGCTTGATCGCTTGAATCCAAATATCGAGTTGGCCTACCGTAAGGCGCTGCTCGATCCAGCTCGTGGAGACTTTCTGGTTGGGAATTAATCCAAAGAACCCTGGGCCTAACTCCGCCTCGATTTTACTCCATCGCTTTGCATATTCCAGATCGTGTCCCAATTGTCTCCATTTCTGCGTCGCATAGCTGCTCTTCTCTTCTGTCGGTTCCGCTAGGTCGGGGTGCACCATACGGAAGAGAAACCTCCTGCGTAACGAGTCTATACGAACACCTGGGCCGGCTTCCCCCAGCTCGTCATCCGGAATAGCACAGTAGAGCCTGTGAAGCCCTGCCATCCGAAAGCGGTGGGCGATGGCCCGGATGCTCTCCGCTGTCCGTACCGCATCTACGTGGGCATAGGCGTGACAGAAATCCCGCACCTCGGGGCCAACATGTTGGAGATGCGTTAGCTCAGCTGGGCCGGCGCTGGACGTTGGGCGCGAGGTCAGTTGGCCGTGAGTTCGCCAGTATTTATAAAGCTCCTGCCAATCATACGCGCATTCTTGTCCAGCGATGGCGAGAGCGTTCCTACGCATCATCTTTTGCAATTGAAGAGGGATGAATCGATCTTCGGGGTCCCTCCTCCCTTGGAACCATTCGTCTACTACCGTTTCCTCTACCTCGTCATCAGTGTCCACCACTCGACGCGCCGAGAGTTTTCTCTTCAACTTCCTCTGCTTCTCCGCAGCCTTGAGCTGCTTAGCTTTGACCTTTCTTATGCGGTCCCGATTCTTGTTTGTGGTTGTATAAACCGGCTCTTCGTCCAAGGGCTCAGGGTCCTCCTCATTCTCCGCCGGTGGGGTCTCTCTGCTGCCTACAGAGGTCTGTCTGCTGCCCACAGAGGTCTGTGCTGTTTGCTCAGCATTTATAAGATCAGCATCATCAACCGGATCGTACTGTTGGCTACTCCCAATCGCGACGTCGATGGTCGAATGTGATGAATATTGCGGTTGAAGGGACAGTAGATCTCGGAGCCTGCCTTCAATCGCGGGACTGGGTATAAAGACGCCTAGTTGAAGGCCAGTATCAGAGTCTTCGAAAATCTGTACCTTTCGGCCTTCCAAAACAATTCTAAAATATTCCAGAGCGTCAGCTCGCGCTGGTTGTGGTTGGAAGTTAACAGACATTCTTGTCGAATAAAAGCATAGTTGGATTATATTTGGGAATCATGTTCTATTTGTAAACAGAATCGCCACTCTTCAAGCCATTAACTTTCCGCTTCTAATTTCAATCAGATTCCCAAACTACTCTTTTATAGATTCGAACATATGCCCCTGAAAATCGTAATCTCTTAAGCCAGCTTCCTTTAAAAATTTCTTTTTATTCTTGACTTCTTTCGTATATCATAAAGCTTGGACCCTTTCAGACATCATGATGTCTGAAAGGGTCCAAGCTTTTTAATCTAAAATGAACAAGAAGAAGCTTGGACCCTTTCAAACATCATGATGTCTGAAAGGGTCCAAGCTCTATGATATAAAATGAACAAGAAGCTTGGACCCTTTCAAACATCATGATGTCTGAAAGGGTCCAAGCTCTATGATATAAAATGAACAAGAAGCTTGGACCCTTTCAGACATCATGATGTTTGAAAGGGTCCGAGCTTTCAACTAGGTTTCTTTCCAGATTTGAAATGTTCAAGCTTTCGACCAGGTTTCTTTCTGTTGGAACATTGGTCACGTATTTACATACCATGATTAGTCATCCTTATGATGACTCATCAGCTGCCTACTTAGGCACTGCGATCCTTACGATCCTCTGCTTCCTACACCTATGAATGAACCAACCTTACGAACGTTAATAGGCCAAACAAGTGCACTAGGTGAAACCAACACTTTCTATATCAACCAAAATTGAAATATTCATACTTGATGTTAATGAAATTAAAGGATTAATAAGTGTCAAAGAGATTTGATTCTGTTAAACAAGACTTGCTTATCAAATTTCAAAAAGTATATATATTTCTTGAAATCCTCTTTCTTTAGCATTCTTCAGTACTCAATTCATATTCTTTCGACTTCCTGCTCTTAAAAACCTTCGATTAATCAATGACTTTGATACCTTCTACAAGATTCATTAGCGAAGGCGGTCGATTTTATCTCGCCGAAGCTTTGTACAATAAACACGGCTTCGATATACGCTGCCCAACTTGTCCTGGAAACGTTGGAAGGACTGGCTTCACCAGAGACGAGGCTGGAACTGTCAAGAACCAACCTGGACGAAAACGTCGACAGTGGACCTGTCAGAAATCCAAAAGTACGAAAGACTCCTCCCAGTGCAGCCGCGCGAGTTGTACCACCTACATCAAGCTCGCTATTACGCAGCTCGCCCAGGTTCAATTCCAGACGGTCCTGGCTGCTGTCTGCCACACCTACCCTCCCGACCAGGACGAGTACGGCAATCTACGAGCGTACCTCCCTCGGCCCCCCATGCCAAAACGTAAAGCGACCGAGGAGTTAGAAACTCCTCGACCAAAGATACAACGACCAGAGGGACTTCCGTCCATGATGGAACCTATACTGCGGGAGGCGTATGGACCTCTTACCGCCCTGGTGGAAATGAGCCAGACCTGGCCACAGCAACTCGCCATGTTGAAGATGTTTCTAGACGGGACGCCTAGTCCGCTTCCAACGCCGTCGACTGTGATCCCCTCGTCTAGCGCGCCTAGCTTTTTGGTTGACTCTCCGAAGATACTAGGTTCATCAATGGTCTCAGACGAAACAGAGAGGGAATGGTCAGGTTGGTTCCCAAAAATCCCAACCCGTGCGTAGCAATTTCTAATAGGTCGGTAGTTGTAAACCCAGAAATTCCTTCAACCTACCCGAGCGAGGACGAGTTTGCCAGCTCAGGATTGGCCACAGCCCAGCTCTTGCCAATCACCGTAATCCCATCCACCTATCCAAGCGACGACGGATTTTCCAGCTCGGCAACGGACGCTACAATCGCACTCCCGTACGTCGACGAAGACGTATCTAGAATCTCCGTTATGGAAGGGATGAAGGCTGCGAAGAAACTGTCGCAAGCAGGCGCCCAACGCCGCCCACGTCCGTTGTCCTTAACATCCGATACAGAAGTCAGGAAGTCGCCCCAAATAAACGCTACCCCTACACCGCAGACAGACTTGGAATTGGTCCAGAGTCTGGTCCAACAATTTCATAACACGGACCAAGATGGGAGACGTATAATCCGCAACGCCGCTAAAGCTAAGAACGTTATGAAGCTCTTCCAAGCCACGTTAGAGAGAAGCACCAACCGATCCACCCGACCTGAGCCGGAAAGCTCCGACCCAAAATGAGTCTTCGCGTGGGTTACATCAACATCCAGGGGCTCAACAAGCCTTCGTGGGACGCCTGTCACCGGCTGCTCCATAGCCACTTTGACTACCTCTTCGTGGCGGAGACCTGGTTTGTGAATCATGAAAGGTACGCTCTCGACCGCCGATTTGTCGCCTCCACCCCCCGCCCGCCGAAGAACCTCATAGGCAGGTCACGGGGCGGTATTTACCTTTTGGGAACCTATCACGCACGCAGCAAAGTTGATCGAGTAGAATGTACGGAACACAGTCTCACTTTCTATCGAAACAAGCGATCGTATACCGGAGTCTACTTCCCCCCAGCGACGCTCGGGATAGTCGAGCTAGCGGCACTCCTCGAGACGTTCAAGCACGCAACCGTGATTCTAGGGGACATCAACACCCGTTTTAAGGACCCCCTCTTCCAAGCCGGTCAGCCAGGCCCTCCCGAACGCGTCCGCGTCTTTCAAGCCTTCCTTACCAAGACCCACTATCAACACCTCAAACCTCGCCTTGATACTACCAAGCTCACGACAGATCATTGTTTTATGCGTGCGAGCCAGACGGCCATATTGCAACTTCTGGATAATACAACCCTCAAGATCAAGACTGATCATACCTATACACTTAGTTTGAAATTAGGAGCAGAAGTCGCCAGCGTACCTACGACGGAAAAGATCTATCGTTTTCAAATTGGGCGATTACTAAACATGAAAGAAAAGATCCTACAATCCGTTCATCAAAAGCAGTTAGTCTTTGATCATGCCAATAGTGTGGATGAGATAAACACTAAATTGGTGCGTTGGTGTCAACAGATTCAGGAGCGAACCGTGGGCGAAACGCCGGAAAACCACGTATCTGCCCTACGCCCAAGCAGCGTGGCCGTACAGACCCAAACCCTCGCCGCAAGCATTCGCCTCTACAAACAGGCGAGCCAAGGTTCGCAAGAGAACGAGATCATCTTCCCTACCGAAGAGGCCCAACGTCAACAAATCAATGCGGTAAGGGAATGTACCGATCTCTTCAAGCAACGTTGGACAGGAGAACCATTTTGCCCAACGACCACTACCACCACCACCATCACTACTTCCACTTACCACTGGACGCAAGAACAACTCGTGACCGAGATCAAACGGCAGGATCCAAACAAGAGTTGCGGTGCAGACGGAATTCATATCCAATTTCTGAAACTGGTCCAGAATACCCAGCTGATCACTTGGCTACTGGAGCTATATAATACCTGTCTCAAGCGAGGGGAAACCCCTCGCATATGGAATCGGTCGGAGATTTATCTTCTCGCTAAGGATCCTCACAAGAGACGGGATGCGAAGAATCTACGTCCTATCTCTATCATCTGCATATTTCGAAAGGTGTTTGAACGACTCTTGCTCCGCCAGGCCCAGAGTCAGCCGTGGGCCCAGCTACACCCAGCCCAAGCCGGGTTTCGGCGTAGCTACTCGACGCTGTCCAACGCAGCGGTGGTGCATGGGCTCCTAGCTTCCAAAGCACGGTCAACCGCCGTGTTCCTCGATTTGAAATCGGCGTTCGATGTAGTAGACCATGGACGTCTCGATGCCAAGCTCGCCGCGAGAGGCTGCCCAGAGTGGATACGACGGCTGATCCAGAGCCTCATGTTCGTACATCTCGAGTCACGCCTGCTCATTAATCAGCAAGTGACCCCGTGGTTCTCACGCTCGCAAGGAGTGCTTCAAGGGTCGCCACTCTCGCCGTGGTTGTTTAATTTGTTCATCGACGATTTGTTGTGGGAACTCAACGCCGATGCCCTTAAACTTCCCATTTGTCTCTTTTATGCCGATGATGGCGTGCTACTTGCGGACGCCGAAACGGATCTAGAGGAGAAGTTGGGCATGATCGAACAATGGACAGTGCGAAATGCTATCTTCCTCAACCCTACCAAGTGCGCTGTAATAACCTCCCGACCCGACTTCCCACCGCTCGCTATCTACAACCAAGTTATCCCCCAAGTCGAGCAGTATACTTATCTCGGATTCCCAGTCACGGCAACCGGGATTGATTTCCCCCAATACTTAACCCAACGCATCACGGCAGCGGTAGGACGAGCACGCTGGCTCGGGGTACAGAGTAATCCGTGGGGCCCAGCACATCGGCTTCGGGTTTACAAACAGTTCCTTGCACCCATGTTTGAGTATGGCGCCCCTCTTGTATGGGCGTGGGCGAAAGACAACCAGGAAGCATTTGATCATGCAACGTCAGGTTTTAAAGACTTGATGGGATGGATCTCTAACTCCTCGGACAGTCGATTCAAGATAACCGCCAACCTCTGTGGGCTGTCCTCGTTGAAAGCACGCTTTCAACGATTGCGAACAGCATATCAATTAATACTGGACCAACTGAATCCAACCAATCCTCTTAAGCAACTGTTGGACCAATCTTCTAGACGGCATTCCTTTCTCCTCCGTTTAAATGACGACTCGGATTATATACGATTCAAACAAACGACAAATTTGAGTCCTACCGTCCGTACAGCTTTGACCGGTTTTCTTCGAAGAGAATTGCAACACACACTTCATACGGAAGCGCTCAAGTCACACCTTACTTCGCTCATTCCAATCGAGAGTCGTCAAGTTCCGGGATTGTTCCTGGCAGATATCAGTCTCGCAGCTCCGGTACAAACACAAAGCATGCTTCTACAATACCGTACAGGCATGTTTATGTTCAAAACCAAATGTGTGTGCAAAATGGAATTCGGTAGAGGTCACGAAACATGTCCCAAATTGAACGTTTCTTGGAAATTGAATCGATACCACCGCGTTCAAAAGCAGAAGACCTGGTCAAAACAAACGCTTCTCAGAATCAAATTTACTAAGATCGATTTTCTTCTGAACTCGGGACGTTTGAAAGAAGTAGGTTGTATTCTGTCTGCGATTCGAAAACAGCTACGTCAAGTTTATCGAAACGACCAACTTGAAGTTTCGATAGACCAAGACAGGTCATAAAACCTTTCTGACCTGAATATGGTCGTAAAACTGTTCCGACGTATTCACGGTCGTTAAAGTGAAGACCTGAATATGGTCGCAAAACTGTTCCGACGTATTCATGGTCGTTAAAGTGAAGACCTGAATATAGTCGCAAAACTGTTCCGACGTACTCATGGTCGCTAAAGTGGGGTGGACTTGGACAGGTGGTTAAATTGTCCCGGAGGAGAGGAATCGTTAGGAGGGTGGAGATGGATAGCCTCGAAGGGCCGACGAAATCGCTGGACTGGGACGGTACTCGGTCTCGATAAGTGGGGCAGTCGTCACCCTCTATACTCTCGTCCTGGTCGGGACGTACAATTACTACTCGGGTTGAGCGCCGACAGTCGGAAATTCAACATTATCGACAAGCTCTGTCTGTCTTCCGGGGTGGATGCTTCAGGAGATGGTCATCAAGACTGCCATGGATTTGGGGGATTGAAGAAGCCCCGACTGAGGGAGATATCAGGAGAGGGTTCAGGTGGCATAGATGCATTACTATTGGACTCTCGCGGGAAGGGAGCTCACCTAGGGGGGGATGGGGAGAGTTTGGGACTTTTTTCTTCGGGAGGAAGGATTCAAAGGACGACCACCACCTAATCTCACGGAAGATGTGCTGCCGTTAGAAAACACAGATCTCCTGTCACTGGGATCCACTGTAGAGAAGCCGAATCCAAAGGAACTGGCTATGAGGGAGCAGATGACCCCGTATGCGCAAGGAGGCGGGTTAATGGGTGCGACCTAGGGTTCGATGGTCTGGAGGGAAGTCGGATTATTTGGTACACTTTTCCTTTGTCAGATGATTGGGAACTAGCTTTTCCTGACTGACTCTCGGGCGGGAGGGTTGCTGGACTCAGTGCTTTTATACTTCTTTGACTTTCTGAAGTTTTGGGTGGTTTGGAAAGACCAGGAATTGAGGGAAACAGAGGGAGGAAACTTCATGGATTTGAAGGATCGCACTTATCGAGACAGGACTTGTCCTATTCCGCTGGCGCTTGGGCTAGTTCACTGTGGGCTGACAATGACACACTGATATCGGACAAAGGCAGCTCGGGTTCGGAGGCCAGGAAATATTCGATCGGAGTTGGGATCTTGCGATGTAGGGGAGCTTGTTGTCATGGATTTGGAAAGCAGCGACCACCAGAATCCCACCCAACGACCTTCAATATTGTAGCCCAACTGAGGTACGGGCGTAGTTAGTACCGAATTGAACCCCTAACCCTCA